>VOFI01000765.1_pt1 | contig 86000 bp, 117 predicted proteins | sample 5384131 | NCBI WGS metagenome assembly VOFI01 (sample SAMN12384728, study PRJNA508395) | human gut metagenome | isolation source: healthy gut H | host: Homo sapiens
GTCCATTTGCAACCGTATCTGTTACTTCTATTCCTTCCTTTGTATTTAATACAATTGACAAACTTTGCCTAATCAATTCCTGATCATCTGCAATCAGTACTTTAATCATATTCTTCACCCCATCTTATAGGAATTACAACATTTGTTGTAAATCCATCACTTCCATCAAACTCTACTGTCCCATTTAATAACTTTATCCGCTCAACAATATGTCTTGTACCAAATCCTTTCTTCATATCAGTACATCCAATTCCATCATCTTTGATTGAAATATAAATATCGGAATATTTCTTTTTTATAGTAATATAAACATTTTTTGCATGACTATGTCGTACAGAATTCGTCATACTTTCCTGAACAACACGATATATCGCATTTTCTTCATCTTCATCAAATTTCAATTTTTCGACATCACATTCAAAATGTATTTTTGTATTTGTTATTGAATTTGTTTCATTTACCATCTTACGAATTGCTGGTTAAACAATCGTGGATACAACCGCTTCTGTATCCGACACTTCAGAATCAATAACAACTACAGGTATATGCTTTTTTACATAGTTCAAGTGCAGGCCGAACTTTATTTCGATCTACAGGTTGCAGAAAAAGTACATCAATCCCTTCATTTATCATATCTTTTATCTGTTCATTTTGTTTTTCTGATCCTGCAGGGGATCTCTTGTAATTAAGATATCCCCCTTTGCCTGCACTGACTCTTCAATATTTTCATCCATATTAACAAAATATGGATTATTCATTGTCATATAAGTAGCTCCAAATTTTAATTGTTTTCGTGTATCTTTTTTTTTCATGTATTCCTATTGCTATGAAAAGTGTTGTGCATGCCACAATTATGGCAAAGCAATCATTTTTTTCTTATCTAGTCTCACGCTTACTTCTCACCTTTTACTTTTTCATATGCATTCTTGTAAATCCCTGATATATCCTGCTGGATAACACTCCACGCAATACATTCGCTGCACTTCTTTTTACATCCTCTTCCAGTATCCCTCCCCTTGGACACCGCTTTCACAATCTCATCCACCACACCTGCACTTCCCGGCATAATCAGATCATTCCCGGATGCAATCGCATGTGCCGGATTTCCATCTTTACGCCCGGTTGCAAACCAGTCCGTCATTACCAAACCATCAAATCCCCATTCATTTCGAAGCACCTGTGTCAGAAGTCGGTAACTGTTATTGACATATTTACCATTTACTTTGTTATAACTGCTCATAACGGCTCCCGGACCCGCTTCCTTTACCGCAATCTCGAAACCCTTCAGATAGATTTCTCTAAGCGCTCGTTCATTGACATTCACATTGGTCTTATTGCGATTATCCTCCTGATTATTGCAAAGCAGAAATGCTTCAACGTCACATAACACCCACGATTCTTCTGCACACCTTTTGTAATGGCAGCTGCAAATTTTCTGAAACCAGTGGATCCTCCGAATAGTATTCAAAATTGCGTCCACAAAGTGGATTTCTGTGAATATTAAGTCCTGGTGCCAGCCAATAGGTTACACCATAACATTCCATCTCTTTTCCAACTGCATTTCCCACTTCTTCCGCCAGTTCCAGATTCCAGCTCGATGCCAGTGAAATCCCGCTTGGGAATGCCGTAGTAAACTGATAGAGCAGATTCGGGCTATCCGGATTTCCAAGCATGATTTTTTAACCGGCTCCGGAAGATATTTCATACATGAAATATTCGGCTCTATCCCTTTTACCTTTCCGGTGAATGACACAGATGAAACCTTGTTCAGACGAAGCCCTGCCGGTCCATCTGCCATTACTACATTTGGAATTCCTTTTTGCTCCAGTGTTGTGCACGTAACCCCAGCTGCACCTGGCGCTTCAAAGAATCTTGATCCAGTCATACCTCCGCCCACAGACAGTTCTGCCATGTCTCTGAGTGTTAAACGCTCCATCACGGCATCTGTCTCTTCTGAGGAATATATTTTAACCGGACCATATTCATGCACAATTTCTGTTATCTTATCCTCTTCTACCGGAATGCTTCGAATTTTTTCCATATTTTCAATAATAATCTCGCATCCTCTTCCCCAGTTTTGTCTGCAGTCACAGGCTGCATGAAGGATATCTTCTTCCTTTTTGTTCCAGTTCTGTCACATGCATTGGGATTTTGCAGATATGCGAGTGTTTTTCTGTTATGATTTCACTGGATAATCTCAAGATTCCGCATACTCTGGTATTCCTGCTGGAATTACCGAGACGGATTACATATTCTCCCTTTTCAAGGACCGTTGCTGCATCTTTTTTCCTGTAGCTAGTCATATCCCGGAGATCAAAACTAAGTATAAGTTTTGCCTTTTCTCTCGGCTTTAATAACTTCGTCTTATGAAATGCAGTCAGCCGCTGTGCTTCCTTTTTAAGTTCCCCGTTCGGACAGCTTACATAGATCTGCACAACTTCTTTACCATCATAAATTCTTCCGGTATTTTCCACTTCTGTATACACATGAATCTTCGTGCCTTCCATCTGCATCTGTTCAAACCGTATTGCAAAATTAGTATACGACATTCCATAGCCAAACGGATATCTTGGTGCCACATGAAATGTATCAAAATAGCGGTATCCTACATAGATACCTTCTCTATAATATTCCTCATCCAGATTACCATTCAGGTAACTGTACTCATCTGCAAACGGAAGATCCCGGTAATGTTTTGCCCAGGTATCTGTAAGTTTCCCTGATGGCGTCTGTTTTCCTGAAATAACATCTGCTAGTGCCAGACCTCCCATTGTACCTAGCTCTCCCATAAAAATAACTGCATTAATTCCGGATATTTCATTTAAGAAATTCAGATCAAATACTCCACCTACATTGATCACTACGATCAGTTTCTTATATCTTTCTGCGCAGAATGCAATATTGATCCGCTCTATCTCTGATAGCCCATATTCATTTTCATCCAGTTTTCTGTCTGCCCCTTCACCAGCCTGTCTGGATACCACATAAATACAACTGTCTGTATCCGACTCTTCTATATCCTTCTCCTGTATGGCACGGCCATAAGGATATCTATATGGACTGCTCATCAGGTTCATAAAATCTGACAGGTTCTTTGGACTTAGTTTTTTCCTGAATTCTTCTGCATATTCCTGTTCACCCTCTTCGAATGCCTGGTCATAATCTTCGATCCACCGCATAGTAGTAACTGTAAATCCTGATTGTTCCAGTCCTTCAAAAACAGAGACTGCATGGCGCTCATTTACTTCTCCTGATCCTGTTCCACCCTTAATCGTCTTCTTCGCACCAGCGCCGTACAAAGCTATCTTTCCTGCCTTCAATGGCAGACTTCCGTCATTTTCTAAAAGAACGATTCCCTCGACTGCCGCTTTATATGCCAGTTTCTTTCCAGACTCTTCCAGTGGTGTAACCGCATCCGTCAGTGCTGCTTTATGAATACTTCTTGTTCTCATACTTCCTGTCCTTCCAGGCATTATTTACCGGATGTTGTAATATATGGTCCGAGTGCTCCTGCTACATTTGAAATCGGCATTGTCTGAAGCCATACCCTTCCTGGTCCACGAACCACGGTATTAAAGATTCCCTCTCCTCCAAACAGCATATTTTTTACTCCAGGAACACTCTTTATCTCTATCTGGCATGAAGCATCCATTGCAGCCAGATGTCCAGTATCTACGACAATTTCCTGTCCGGCGTTCAATTCATACTCCACTACATGTCCGTCAAACTCAGCAAATACAGTTCCCTGACCGGATACCTTCTGCATGATAAATCCCTCTCCGCCAAATAATCCAGAGCTGAACTTCTTATTAAAGAACACAGACAATTCTACCCCTGCTTCGCTTGCAAGGAATGCGCTTTTCTGGAATACCATCTCGCGCCCCGGTCCGATTTCAAATGCTTTGATGGATCCAGGAAAGCACGATGCAAATGCAATCTCCCTTTGCCACCTTGTGCGGTATAAATATTCTGGAATATATGCTCACCGGAAAACATTCTTCCAAATGCCTTGCCGATTCCTCCATTCGTAGTCGTCTCCATCTTCATATTCGGTGACATCCAAGACATTCCGCCTCCTTCTGTGATCATCTTCTCTCCGCCCTCCAGATAGCAGATAACTACCGGTAATGTGTCTCCTTTGATTTCATATCTCATATAAGTTCCCTCCTGAAATTTCTCTTTTAATATACTTTTTCCCGAAAAACTATATTTACATTATAGCATCTACTATCTCTATTCACAATCAGCACTTTATATTTACGTAAAATTTTGTTATATTTTCATCATAACAACTCAAACATGACAAAACGCCAAAAATCTTCCGGGCTTTTCATCCCTTCTGATTTTTGACGTTTTTCTAACATCTTATAATGTTTTTACAAATCTTAAAAATGCTTCTCTTCCCTCTTCTGTACATTTATACCATGTACAAATACTTCACCGACTTCTTTTTTCAATATATCCATTACATTTTCTTCTGTAATCCCATCATATTTTTACAAAATGTATCTGCCCAGTCCGCATGCTTTGCAATCTTTTCATTACTTCTGATATCTTTTTTCTGAACCAGATAATCCGCAAGAATCTCCAGCTCTTCTTTTAATCTGGATGGAAGCACCGCAAGTCCCATAACTTCGATCAGTCCGATATTTTCCTTTTTAATATGATGATACTCTGCATGTGGATGATAAACGCCAAGTGGATGTTCTTCGGTTGTGATATTATTCCGAAGAGTCAGATCCAGTTCAAACAATCCATCACGTTTTCTTGCGATCGGAGTGATCGTATTGTGTGGCTCTCCATCTGTATTCGCATAGATGAATGCATCTTCATCTGTATAGTTTCGCCAGCATCTGAGGATATGATCTGCCAGATCTATCAAGCGTTTCTCATCTTTGTGACGGATTCGGATGACAGATAACGGCCATTTACGATTCCGGCCTCAACATCTTCATATCCCGGGATTGTAATTTTAATCTCGATCGGCGCTTTTGCCATTGCAAATGTATAGTGTCCCCCTGGAAATGATCGTGACTTAAGATAGAACCGCCAACGATTGGGAGATCTGCATTAGATCCCAGGAAATAATGTGGAAATAATTTTACGAAATCAAATAATTTCTCAAATGCTTTCTTATCAATCTTCATCGGGATATGCTGTCCGTTAAATACGATGCAATGCTCGTTATAGTACACATATGGTGAATACTGGAATCCCCATTTTCCACCTGCAATCTCGATTGGTATAATCCTGTGATTTTCTCTTGCCGGATGGTCAAGACGTCCTGCATATCCTTCATTTTCCATACAAAGCAGGCATTTCGGATATGCGGTATTCTTTGCATTTCTTGCTGCAGCGATCGCCTTTGGATCCTTCTCCGGCTTGGACAGATTAATTGTGATGTCAATCTTACCATATGGGGAATCTACTTTCCACTTCATGTCCTTTTTCACACGGTATCTGCGGATATAATTGCTGTCCTGACTTAATTTGTAGAAATATTCTGTCGCAGCTTCCGGAGATTCTTCATATTTTTTCCGCAAATGTCTTCTGTACCTGAGCCGGTCTTGGTACCAGACAATTCATGATCTTCGTATCGAAAAGATCACGGAATCCGATACTGTCTTCAATGATTCCTCTTTTTACCGCCTCATCCAGTAATCCTTCCAGAACTGCTTCCAGCTCGATGGAACTGCTGTCGATTTCTACATCTTCATATGAATCTTCCTGGAATAATTCTAACAATAAATTTGTTGTGTAAATTTTCTCACATTCCGGTGTCAGTCCGGTCTGAATACCATATTCTACCAGTTTCTTAATATTTTCATACAACATATTCTGATCCTTCCGTTCTTTTTTCTATTCTGTGAATTTATACAATCTTTGCTCCGTCACCGATATCTACTACATAGAATTCTGCTTCATGTCCTTTCTTTATATGTCTTTCCAATCTCCTCGATAAACTTATCTACCGTTCCTTCTTCAACGATGCTGACCGTACATCCGCCGAACCCGCCTCCGGTGATACGTGAACCGATAACCCCCGGCATTGCCTGCGCCAGATCTACCAGAATATCTATCTCTTCACAGGACACTTCATAATCATAACGAAGTGACTCATGGGATGCATTCATAAGCTGTCCGAATAATTTCACATCGTTGTTACGGAGTGCTTCTACTGCACGAATAGTTCTCTGATTCTCATATACCGCATGTTTCGCACGCTTCTGTCTGACCGGATCTTTGATCGCATCCTTGTACTGTTCGAATCCGTCCTCTGTAAGATCTCCAAGTGTCTTTATATCTGTAACCTTCTGAAGTTCCTTTAATGCAGTCTCACATTCATTTCTTCTGTCATTGTAAGCAGAATCAACCAGACTGTGCTTTACCTTACTGTTGATGATCACGATCTTCGCATTTTCAAGAACGACCGGTGCATATTCGTATTTTAATGTATTGGTATCCAGGAAAATTGCATGATCTTTCTTACCCATCGCACTTGCGAACTGATCCATAATTCCACAGTTGCATCCATTGAAATTATTCTCCGAATACTGTCCGATCAATGCAAGATCAATCATGGAGAGATCTTCAAATCCAAATGTATCTTTTAACATCAGTCCTGTCAGCACTTCCAGTGATGCGGAAGAAGAAAGTCCAGAACCATTCGGAATATTTCCATAGATCAGGATATCCATTCCATGTGTCAGTTCATACCCTCTCTTTTCGAATGCCCACATTACTCCCTTCGGATAATTCGTCCATCCGGCATTTTTACTCGGAATCAATTCATCGAGACTTGTCTCAATGATTCCAAGTTTTTCAAAGTTCAAAGAGAAGAAACCTAATTTTCTGTCTTCTCTGTTCCTTACCACTGCCCATGTTCCCATTGTCAGTGCAGATGGGAATACATGACCTCCGTTATAATCTGTATGTTCTCCGATCAGGTTTACTCGTCCCGGTGCAAAATAAGTACGGATTTCCCCGCCTTCTCCGTATAATTCCTGAAATTTTGCGATCAATTGCTCTTTCTGCATTCCATTACCTCCATTTTTAATACATTTTTATCATTTTTTCTTTCATCCCTTAAGTTTCAGGCCCTCTTTAACATCCACTTACATACTTTTTTGTAGTTGACTGTCTTCTGTTATTGCTATAATATAATCATAATGAGATATGCAAATTCTCACAATAAGAATATTGGCATATTTTATAAGAATATTGAGATTTTATTTGTTTTTGACTTTTATATACGGAGGATGATATGAAAGGTATTCAGATTCTTACAGAAAAAAAACAAAAAAGAAGTAAAAGAACACGGAAGTTACACTTTCCCCCGTTCAGGTATCCCCAGAGGCAATACAGTCTTATGAACAGCATTCCTTCATGTGGCACTGGCATCCGGAGATCGAACTTACATGGTTCGTATCCGGACAGATGGAATATGTCGTCAATGACCAGCGTTATATTATCTCAGAAGGCGAAGGGATATTCTGCAACAGTAATGCTTTTACATGCCGGATATATGATTGATGACCAGGACTGTAATTATATCTCTGTCACATTTCATCCCAAATTCATCTATGGCTACGAGAACAGTATCCTGCAGACCAAATATGTCGATTTTATCACTTCCAACGAATTCTGGTCTTCACTTGTATTAAAACCGGAAATTCCATGGCAAAATGAAATTATCGAATACATAAAAGAAATATATACATTAACCTGCCAGGTTCAATCTTCTTCCGATGCCTTCATTCCCGGATATGAAGGCATAGCGGAACAGCCGGAACTTCCTGACTATGAATTCCGTATTCATCTCCTGCTCTGTGAGATCTGGCACCGGCTTTATCTGCATTATGTCCAGATTGCCCAGGATACTCCGCATCCACAGAAGCATTTACAGCGTTTGAAAGACATTCTTTCTTATCTTCAGGAGCATGCTTCCGAAGAACTCAGTCTCGAAGATATCGCCGCCCACGCCGGACTGTGCAAAAGCGAATGCTGCCGCTTTTTCAAAAAATATATGCGGATGACCATCTTCGATTACCTGCTGTCTACACGGATTCAGAACAGTATTCCACTTCTTATGGACGGGGAGAATATTACTACGATTGCCGGACTTGTAGGATTTTCCTCACCGGCATATTATGGCCAGATTTTCAAGCGTTACATGGGCATGTCACCCAGTCAGTATAAAAGAATGCCGCCCAGTCACCTTCCGGTGACTAAGCGGCATCTTTTATACATTTTTGCCCTCTCTGTCAAAGTATTCTTTCACAAGTCTGACCACAACTCCTGACAGCAGGAAGACTGCTATCAGGTTCGGGATAACCATCAGACCATTAAATGTCTCTGCAATATTCCACATCAGTCCCAGTTCCATAGTTGCGCCGACAATCGCTACCAGTGCATACAATATCATAAATGGTCTGTTTGCGCGGGTACCAAGCAGGAACTCCACACAACGTGTTCCATAAAGTCCCCATCCAATGATCGTAGAAAATGCAAAGCAGCACATTGCAATGGCCGTAAATATCGATACCCAGCTTCCGTAAGTGGAAGTAAATCCAAGAATCGTAAGTTCTGCACCGGCCGCATCTCCATATCCAACCGGTACGCCGCTGCACAGAATGACAAGTGCCGTCAGTGTACAGATCACAATTGTATCTACAAAGACTTCGAATATTCCAAAGAATCCCTGCTTTACAGGCTTTCTTGTATCCGCACATGCATGAGCAATCGAACCGGTACCAAGTCCTGCTTCATTAGAGAAGATTCCTCTGGAAACACCTTTTTCATACTCATAAAGAAAGATCCTACGGCACCGCCGGTCACAGATACGGGTGAAAAGGCACCTTTAAAAATAGAAGCGAATACTGTCGGGATATTTCTGTAATTCAAGATCACAACCCGATTGCAAGAATAATATAAATGACCGCCATAAACGGAACCAGCTTTTCCGCTACCTGCCCGATTCGTTTGATTCCTCCAAGAAGGATCAGCCCGATCAATACTGCCAGAATAATTCCGATCACCAGATTCAGAGTACTCACATTCTGTTCACTGATCACACCATAATTATACAGAGCTGAATCAATTGCTGTCGTGATGGTATTGACCTGTGTTGCATTCCCCGTTCCGAATACCGTCAGTACACCAAATGCCGCGAACAGATAGGCCAGCCAGTGCCATTGCTTCTTCAGTCCATTTTTTATGTAGTACATAGGTCCTCCGACCAGATCGCCTTCCGCGTTTTTCTCCCGGAAATGTACCGCAAGCGTTACTTCTGAAAACTTTGTACACATTCCAAGAAGTGCTGATATCCACATCCAGAAGACTGCACCCGGGCCTCCGATCGCGATTGCTCCTGCCACGCCTGCAATATTACCGGTTCCGACGGTCGCAGCCAGTGCCGTACATACTGCCTGGAATGGTGTCAGTGCTCCGTCTGAAGCTTCTCTTTTTTCAACATCCGGCCGATTGTTACTTTCATCGCATATGGGAATTTACGGATCTGAAGAAATCCGGTTCTGATGCTTAATAAAAGCCCTACTCCTACGATGCAGATCATAGCCGGTACTCCCCCAGATGAAGTTATTTACCACATTGTTGATTGATTCGATTGTTGCCAACATTACTTCTAGTCCTTTCCTATTTATAAATCATATTTTTGATTTTGTATCGCGTTACCGCATTATCACATTGAATTTCAACTGTAGCAGTATAGCACGATTTTATATAAAAAGTACAGGATTTCTTTTTCTTTATCAAAAGATTACCCGAAATTTCATACACGTACTTCCTTTCTTTTCTAGTATTTTTACAACTGGTATGGTATATTTTTTCATAACTGGCTCTTTATCTCATGCCACTACTATTGTACAGTAATGGCAATTACGAAAGGAAAGAGGGTTTTGGTTATGAATTCCAATCTGAAAAAAATAATTATGACAGCATTATTCGCTGCGTTAGCCTGTGTTGCTACAATGTCCATCCGTATTCCGACACCGGGAACCGGCGGATATATCCATCCTGGTGATGCAATCGTAATCCTCGCAGGTATCATCCTTGGTCCTGTATATGGTATGCTTGCCGGTGGTATCGGTTCTGCACTGTCTGACCTGATCGGTGGATATTTTGTATACGTTCCGATTACACTGGTGATCAAGGGGCTTGTCGCACTGGTATCCGGACTGATTTACCAGAAGATGTGCCGTTACGGTAAGAACCGTTACGTCGCAGTTATCCTTGGAGGTATTACAGATATCGTATTCGTCGCCGGTGGATATTTTATCTGCGAGTTCTTCCTGTATGGAAGCGGTGCTGCTGCAAGTATCCCTGCTAATATTATCCAGGGAGTCGGTGGACTTATTATCTCTGCTGTATTATATCCGGTACTGATCGCAATCCCGGATGTACGCCAGGCGCATACGAGACGAAGAATTAAATTCACTTACATACTTTGTCACCTATAGGACTTGCCATTGGCATCTTCTCTCGAACGCATGGCGAAAAAAAAGGATAAGTTCTTTCTCTCTTTATGAAAGAACTTATCCTTTTCCACATCTTTTTACTTTTTCACTTTACTTATCCACTTTTTCTGCGTTACTTTTTCCACAGGAACATCCGATCACAAATGTAAGGAACAGTATTGCCACGATCATCCATCCGACCAGTACCTTCGTTCCCATCGGCTGGAACTTATCATAGTATCCCTTCAGGTAAATGATGATGATCAGAAGCGGTAATCCATAAGACATATATCCCTTGATTCCTGACGGGAACTTCCATCCTTCTCCCTGGTTGATCTCTTCGAGGAAATGGTTCCATCCCCAGCCATTCTTCTTTGTACAGAACAATACATATCCCAGACTTCCAAGTGGAAGCAAGTTATTGGATACGATAAAGTCTTCCAGATCCATGATCGTTGAGCCTTCTCCAAGCGGAGTAAATCCGGCTAACACATTGAATCCCATTACGCATGGCATACTTAAAATAATAATCAGGATCAGACTTACCAGTGTACTCTTCTTTCTTGACCATCCGAATAAATCCATATCAAAAGAAATAATATTTTCAAATACCGCAACCAGTGTCGTAAATGCAGCAAAGCTTAAGAACAGGAAGAATAATCCTCCCCCATACACGTCCGCCTGCTACCTGTGCGAAGATATTCGGGATCGTGATAAATATAAGGCTCGGGCCTGCTCCCGGTTCAATTCCGTATGCAAAGCATGCAGGGATAATAATGAAACCTGCCATCAGCGCTACGATCGTATCAAGCACGGTAATATTCACAGCCTCTCCGAATAATCTCTGGTCTTTTTTCCATATAACTTCCAAAGATCAGCATAGCTCCGATACCGATTGATAATGTAAAGAATGCCTGGCTCATAGCCCCGAAAATTACATTTCCGATTCCAATCTCTGCCATCTGTTTGAAATCAGGGATCAGGTAAAAACGAATTCCTGCTCCGGCACCTTTCATCATCACAGAATGGATCGCAAGTACGATCATGATCAAAAGCAGTGCTGTCATCATGAACTTGGAAACTTTTTCGATACCTTTCTGGATTCCAAACGCACATACACCGAATCCAATGATAGATATCAGAATCGTCCAGAATGCCATAAGCGGCATATTTCCTAGCATATCACTGAATCCTGCAGATACAGTCTTCATATCCGCACCCACAAAATCTCCTCTGAAGCTTCTGACGCAATAATACAGCATCCATCCACCAACTGTGGTATAGAACATCATCAGGAAATAGCATCCGATAACACCGATCCATTTCGTAATATGCCACTTTGTTCCTTTTGGTTCCAGTGTCTCATATGCAGCGGCAACACTGTGTCTGCTGGCACGTCCGACACCAAATTCACAGACCATAACCGGGATTCCCATAATCAGAAGGAACACCAGATAGATTAAAATGAATGCAGCCCCTCCGAACTGTCCACACATGTACGGGAACTTCCACACATTTCCAATACCAACGGCACATCCTGCAGATACAAGGATGAAGCCCAGTCTTGATCCAAATGTCTCTCTCTTCATTCCATAAACCTCTCTTTACTTTTTTAAGTCAAGCATTTTTTATTATATCGTATTTTGTCTACCAAACACAAGGACTGTCATTATGGAATTTTAAGTTTAAAAAAGATCAAGAAAAGGACCAGGAAATGTACCCTACTCATCTCCTTGTCCTTTCTTTTCTTTTTATATGATTTTTACTATTATCAGCTCATGGAGTTTTATAAAGCTTTCATCTGGTATGAGCTGCCCCACATTCCAGATACTTATGCCGTACAGGCATTCTGAAGAATCTCATTTAAAGCATTTCCGCTGCTTGTGTGGCATCTTACGATTTGTGCATTACATTTTTCCGCTTCTGTTACTGCACAGTGTACCATCTTATGAGATACTGTATTGGTAAATAAGATTAACAGATCGGGACTTCCGATCTTCTCACTTAAGTTTCCCGACATCTGTGTGAATACTTTTGCTTTGCATTTGTACTCTTTACAGATCTTTTTATACTGATGAACCATTCTGTCATGTCCGCCTACGATTACTACACTCATGTACTGCCTCCTTTTATGTAAGTATATTAGTTAGCTTCATCTAACTAATATGATACACTTTTTTTTCGAAAATGGAAGAGGGTGTATTGAGAACTTTTCTCAATACACCCTCTTCCATTAAACACACGGAAAACAAAATCTACAGAACCTGCCACTGGCAGCTTCTTTCGAACGCATGGTGATAAATAAAAACCGGAACCACTCACCTCCACGGCATATGATCCCGGCTTCCGCTCACATCATTCTCTACATATCTTCATATTTCATCAGATACTTACAAATCTTCTGCAGATCCTCTTCCTCACTTGCAACGATCTCCAAATGCAGTTCGTCGGCTTTGGAAAAGCTGTGTCATAGACATAAACTGGCAGAGTTTTGATTTCAGATTCAATCTGTCTCCCTCACCTGTCAGTAATTCTACACGACCTTTGCAATCGTCGACAACTTTAAAGAATTCCTGCGCATTTGTAATTTTATTAATTTTCATAGCTGGTCTCCCTTTTACAATGTGTAATAATCCGTTTCTTTTTGATATTCCCTCGATTCTTACACCAAGTGTATCATATAATGATTTCTTCAATCTTTCTGCATCTCTATCTTTCAGAGCATCGATATATCCCTGATGTTCTGCAATCATATTCTTGGCTCCATTCGTATTCTTTATCACATCCCGGCCATATATCAGTTTAAAAAATGATAACGTATCCCATAATGATTCTATCATCGCACATACTCTGTCCATTTCGCTAATGGAATAGATTGCAAAATGAAATTTTCGATTCTGCAAGTATAACTTTTTTGCATCAATCTCGTCAGCTTCAACAATTGGAACATATTCCTTATGTATCTCTTCCAGTTCGTGTATCTGTTCTTCCGTAATCTTTTTACACGCTTCTCCAGCTGCAAGCGGCTCTAACAACTGACGCATCAGATATATTTGTAAAACATCTTCCTGTTCCAAAGAAACAAGTTTTACCCCTACATAAGGAATCGATTCAGCCAGTCCCATTTTTTCCAAACTTTTCAAAGCCTCTCTGATTGGCATACGACTAACTCCAAGCTGACGGGCAAGCTCTTCTGTATTCAGCTTTTCCCCCATCTTCAACTTTCCATCCATAATCCAATCCATCAGTTTGTTCAATACCTGCATTGGCAATGTATCTCTTTGCAGCATCATTGAATCATCTTGACCCATTGTCACTCGGTTACTCATATATAGCACTACTCTCTTATCTAAAATATTTACAGACCAAGCTTTTCTACCACTTTGTCCAAAATAGCAACCTGCGCTGTCTCTTCGACTAACTCAGCTGTATGTTCTGCAGCCAGTGGATCTTTTCCCATTGCAACTACACCGTGATCTGCCAGTAAGAATGCATTGATATTTGGTGTTTTTTTAAACATTGCTTCTACCATCGGTACGTCTTCCGGTCTTACCATTGCTGCGTGTACGTCTAAGGTTGGATAACCTTCCGGATTCTTCAGTTTGGAATGCCATGTTACAAGCGGTAGATCTTTCTTAGAAGATGACCATCCGATCGCATATGGAGAATGCACATGCACAACAGACTGTACATCTGGTCTCAGTTTATAAATATAACCATGCAGTAATGCCTCTCTCGTTGGCTTTCCGGCTCCTTCAACCACATTTCCGTCAAAATCCGTAATTAAAAATCCTTCTGGTGTGCAGTCACCCAAAGACCCGCCGCTTGCCTTTACAAGCATCGTCTCTGTTCCAGGTATTCTGGCACTTACGTTTCCCCCACTACCAGTCTGTATTCCTCTATTATAAGCTCTTTTACTGGCAATAACAAGTTTTTCTGCGATTTCATATGCTTTCTGATCCATATTCTCAAGTCCTCCTTTTTTAGTTCTCACCAAAGTCCTGTGGTAATTTACCCTGTTTTTTCATTTCATCCACAATGTAATGAGCTGCTTTCACGCCAAATTCCGGAGTATCCAGATTGTGTGGGATTACGATAACCTCTACATTATCATTTACATTTTCAATGATTGTCTGAATCAGTACAGAGTCACTCTTTGGCTCGTATAATTCCTGTCCTTCCAGTGTGTTGTGTCTCATTCCCTTGGTTGGAATCAGAAGTTTTACAGGGTAAGTAACCTTGCTGAGCCTTTCTGCCAGGATCTTTCCTAATGCTTCTGCTTCTTCCGGAAGGATCTTGATATGTGCTGTATTGGCATTGTGAAGCATGTATTTTCTTTCATCCATTCTGTCTGGAAGTTCGCTGGTACTGAAGTCTACAAAGTCAAGTCCGCCAAGGCTGATAACCAGCGGTACTTTCTTTTCTACAGATTCTACCAGACGGATCTTTGCTTTTGGACCATATGAGAATCCGCCTCCGAAATATTCGGATGTCAATTCATGTAAAGTCAGATCCAGAATTCCGTCTACCAGTCCGTTCGCAGCCATATCTTCCATGGTGGCTCCGCCGACTCCTGTTGCATGGAATCCGATAACCTCGAGTCCCATCTTCTCTAATTCTTCTACTGCTGCAACTGCTCCTGTATTTGTTACACCCATCAATGTAACTGCAACAACCGGTTTATCACCTTTTGTCAGAACCTGTCCTGCACATTTTACCATTCCCACGCAACAAGCACAGGCATTGGAGATGACCTGACGTGTTACAATATTAAGTCCTGTAAAATCACAGATTGCAGGCATAACCGTAATATCTTTATCCCCTACAACAAGGTCAAATTTTCTTGTTCCGCTTGCTACAGTTGTAGCCATAACTTTTTGGAAAACCAATCGGCAGTTTCTGCATTGCATTTGCCGCCATGACTGTGTTCTGAAGTCCTCCGACAGAAATTATTCCGTCAATCTTTCCTTCTTCATATAATTTTACTACATAAGCTGCAACGGCATCTTTCATGTAGTCTATCTTTTTCACCTTTTGATTTTGGTTCCATCTCTTCCCAAGGTGTGCCATAACTTTCTGCGATTTCTTCTCTTGAGATGTCATAATTATAAGATGGTGCAGGACCTGTTGCTGTATTGATAACCAGAGCATTTAATCCTTCATTTTTAATAAAATCGCTGATAAACTTCGCTTCTTTGAACTTTGTATCGCAACTTTCGATTACCGCTATCGTCTTCATATTCTCCATTAATCTCCTTCTATACAGATATTGTGAAGACCACCCCTTTGGATAACCTCCACAACATCCCACTCTCGTCCAGATTCTTATTCTCTCTCGACTATATCACATATTAGTTCTGGCTGAAATATTTTGTCTCAGCTTTCTTTGCTGCTTTTCTAGCATCTTTGTCAATGATTGCTGTCTTGTACTCATCGAATACGAAGTCAGTATCTTCTTTCCGATTACCGGAAGTTTATTGTCATGAGAATCTTCATATTTCTCTACTGCTGCAGATAAGATTACGTCATGAGCAAGTAACAGATGTTTGTGAGGATCTACTCCTGCCTCTTTACAACGACGGACTGTATCACGTACTGTCTTCCATGCAGCTACGATATCAACATAACGTCCTGGAGGGCAGATGTCGTAATGTAATTCATCCTGCATTTCCTGTGGAGCATCAATGTTACCCATTACGAATACGGAATCTCCAACGCAGAAGTATGGTCCTTCTTCTGTCTCAACAACAACTGTCATATGTCCTGGACAATGTCCAAATGACTCGTATACGCTTACGCCCGGTGCGATTTCAACTTCGCCTTTTACGGTTTCAAATCTTTCATATACGCCTGGCTGATCGTATGGTGCAATGAACTGGTCTCCACATGTTACATCACCATCTTTTGCGATGATCGGACGGCAGTATGATTTGTAGTGAAGCGGTACTGGATTGTGTGCATAATCCCATTCAACTTCGTTGCAGATAAAACGAGCTTTTGTAAATTTCTCAAGGTAGAAGATATGATCCCAGTGAAGATGTGTAAATAATACGATATCTACATCTGATGGTTTGTATCCTACCTGAGCCAGACGTGACTCGATGTCATCGATTCCTGGTCTCTGAAGAGATGGTCCGTGATGATATTTGTCTGCATGCTCTGTCCATGACATACCTGTGTCAACCAGGATCAGCTGATCGCCGCCTTCAATTAAGAATGTCATATCTGGAAGCTGATCTGATTCATTTGTGATACCCATTTTTTCAACATATTTCTTGCATGAGAAATGATACCAGTATTCCAGTGGTTTTGTTGGGATGTAGCCTGAGTTAAGTGGTCTGATTGTTAATGACATAATATAGTCCTCTCTTTCTTATTGTATATGTAGTGTTATTTGTTTCCTATTAAAATTTTGAATATATTTAATAATTTATATTACTTTTATGCTCCTTGTTTTTCCTTTGCCTCGCGTTCTGCGATCGCTGCATCAGAATAAATACCAAGTTTTTTCTTTCTCATGTGTTTATCACACATAGATGTAATGATTGGTGCGGTAAACGCTGTTACAATGGCTGCTACTGCAAGCTGTGCTGTTGCCGTACTTGCTGCTGACTGCCATGCCGGATCAACCTCTGCAAGAGAAGCCGGAACACTTGTTGCATTTGCTGCTGTCGTACCGATTGCAGCTCCCATAGCATTTCTCTTGTTCTTTGGCAGTGTAAGCTGGAACAGGAAGTAGAATAAAAATGCTGACAGTGCTGAGATGATTGCCAGTACTACTCCGCCAACTCCACCTAATGCAATACTCTTAAGACTCATTCCTGCTCCGATTGGGATCATCATGAAGAATGTGATGATCGGCATTGCATCTGCTGCAACTTTACGGAATGTCTTGTCCAGATTTCCCCAGATAATACCGATGATCAGAGGAATCAGTGTTGCGATAAATGATTCGATCGGGATGGAAGCCATACCAGCTGTTCCCATAGCAATCATTGTAAAGAATGGTCCGTCGTGCAGTGATAAGATAGAAATTGCTCCGGCATCTGTTTCATCACCATACTGCGACGCAAGTCCTAAGTATAATCCTCCGGCTGAGTTTGTGATACCGGCGATCATTGCCATGGAAGTGATTCCACAGAATCCTGCGGCTCCGCCGATCTTTGCTACCAGAAGTCCGAGTACAATACCAACTACAAATTTCATAAGAGTCAGTGTACATCCTTTGTACAGCGGCATTCCGATCTTCTTTACATCGATGGATGCTCCGTTCAGTAAGAGGAACATTCTAACAGACAGGCGGTTCCGGTTTTGAACATTCCAGATGTAAATCCTCCGATCTCAAGTACATTTGGAATAAATGTGTTAGCAAGTACTCCGATCAGCATTGGCACAATGATTAATCCCCAGGTACCTTCTGCATAAGTTTAAAAAAACTTTTTTCTTCCTTCATCCTTTCTTTACCTCCTTAGTTTTGTTGTTTGGATATTGGATATTGGATACGATTCATCGTGCTTTTATCATACAGCTGGATCCAATCTTTGTCAACATGACTAATTATCTAATTTCCCCATTCGTTTTTGTGCATTTTTAACAATTGTGTTCTGCATATACTTTCATTGCATCACGAATCAATGTGTCGAACTTATCTGCATCCCATGCAGCTCTTCCGACAAAAAAAGACCATCTATCGATGGCTATACGATCAGTGACTCCGCATTGCCCGGATTGACACTTCCACCGTACAGGACAGGAATTTCCTCAGATTTTTCACCAAAGATCTCGTATAATGCAGTTTTGATTTCCTTGTGCATAGCTTCTGCATAATCCGCAGATGCAGGTGTTCCATTGACACCGATAGACCATACCGGTTCATATGCCACCCAGATATTCTTGCACTCTTCCGGTGACACACCGTAGAATCCTATTTTGAGCTGGCTGCGCAGAGTCCTGCACTGATTCCATATTCTTTCTGCTCTGCTGTTTCGCCGATACAAAGTAACGTCTTAAACCCATGTGACAGGGCCGCTTTCACCTTTTTATTCTCTTCTACATCACTTTCGCCGAATACATGCCGTCTCTCAGAGTGTCCGATCATCACAAAGATCCAGCCCCATCTCTTCTAACATGCATGGTGAAATCTCGCCTGTAAACTGTCCCTGGTCTTCCCAGCACATATTCTGGGCACCAAGTCTTACAAATTCACGGTCACAGCAGCTTGTTGCAGTCTGAAGCGTCGTATAAGACGGAATGATAAAAAGCTCGATATCATCTCTGCTGATGTCCTTTGTATTTTCAACCAGTTTCTGAAGATATTCTCTGGTCGCACTGATGCCCTTATACATCTTCAGATTACTTCCGAAATATAGTTTTTTCATAGAATTTTCCTCTCTTTTAGCGGTTCTGATCATACTCTCTGAATGCATCTACTTTAGGCTGTGAAGAACATTTGCTACATTCGCATAGATCGGATCTTCACTTCCGAAGTCTGTCACCTCTCCATAGCCTTTCTTTTCAATGTAAGCAATGATTTCCTGCTTTGCTTCTTCTGCATTTGGATCACAACCGATTGCAATTTTCATGTTCATTTCCTCCTTCTTTGTATCGGATATTGGATATTGGATACGATTTATGTTTTTATAATAGCACCGGTTGTTTTTTATGTCAATAAATGCTTTGCTTTCTCCATTCATTTTCTAATAAAATGCACAAAAATAAAGTTCTGTTATCGTGCATATAGCCAATTAACAGAACTTTTATTTATTGTATCATCATTATTATATTTTTACGCATCCACCTCATCCAGCGGCATCTCACAGTTGAACACTTCGATATGATGTCTCACATTCTCATACGTTCCCTGTACCATAGCCAGATTCAGATCAAAATAATTATGTGCTCCTTCTGACTTCAGATACTCTTCCGCATGTTTTGTCAGACGATTAAAGCTTGCTGTCGCAATATTCACTTTCACAATTCCAAGCTCGATTGCTTTTCTAAAATCTGCATCCGTGATTCCACTTCCACCATGAAGAACCAACGGAATTCCTGTCTTATCATGGATCTGCTCCAGTACATCAAATGCAAGCTTCGGTGCTACCGGATAATTGCCGTGTGCATTTCCGATTGCAACTGCCAATGCATCGATTCCGGTGCGTTCAACAAATATCTTTGCATCATCCGGATTCGTACAGCGGATTCCATGATCTTCACTTCCGTCTTCGCTTCCACCTACCAGTCCCAGCTCAGCCTCTACAGTTGCCCCCGTATTTCTTTGCCAGTTCTACTATCTTTACTGTACGCTCGATATTTTCTTCAAATGGATATGTAGAGCTGTCGAACATGACGGAGGTAAATCCAAGTTCCAGTGCTTTCTCTACTGTCTCCATGGTAAGTCCATGATCCAGATGCACTGCCACGTCTACTTTCGCCTCTTTTGCAGCCTGTACCATCATTGGTCCCATAAGTGCAAGCGGGGAGTGTTTCAATCTTACTTCTGCAATCTGCAAGATGATCGGAGTGTCCAGTTCTTCTGCTCGCCTGGATTGCTCCTTTTACCATCTCCATATTTCCAACACTGAATGCGCCGATTCCTCTGTAATTACTCTTCGCACGCTCCAGTAATTCTTTCATCGTTACTAATGCCATTGTTCTTCTGCTCCTTTCCATGTTCTTCTTTTTTCAGGTTATGTCCCAATATTGTCAGACAGATCAGGGCGATCACTGCAAATACAATTCCCATCCCGAATACCACATGCATGCCATATCCTTTTCCGGTAATGAATCCTGATAATGCCGGTGCGCCACATGTTGCGATTACGATACCAAGCATTACGAATCCGTAATTTTCTCCGGTATGCTCAATTCCAAAGATGGAACTTGTAAAGGATGGGAAACTTCCCATGATTCCGCCATAGCATCCATACATCAGAATGATTGCTTTGCGGTTACGGTATAGGATCTGGTAAATGTAAGTATTGCCATTGCCACAACAGATACTGCCAGCACGCCCTTGATACATCCCACTCTTCCTACTTTATCGGAAAGTGTCGGAAGTACCAGCCGGGTTCCGGCATTCACAATGGAACCGATCATAACTGCACTGACCGCAATTGCCGACGGGATTCCAAGTTCAATCTGATATGTCTGTGATACCGGTGACACCAGGAAATAAGAAATCAGCCCAAACAGCATCGTCGCCAGAAGAAGATAGAAGTTCTTTGTCTTCATCATCTCTGCGGATGTGTACTGCTTTTGTTCTGTCTGCGCTTCTGCATTTCCATTTGCCACGTTTTGTTCTCTTAATGCCCGTTCGGCTTTTCTTCTCCACTCTTTATCCGGAGCGGTAAAGAAGATACCGCATAAGATCCAGGAGATTGTAATCGCTGCACCAATGATCAGGAATGTCTTTCCCGGTCCCTCTGCCTGCAGGATTCTTCTGCTGATTGGTGCCAGAAAGAATCCACACAGTCCGTTTGCCGTTACGACCACACCTGATGCGAATCCCGTTCTTCCCGGGAACCATTTCTGAACAGTCGAGATAATTACGGTATAAATGAGTCCCTGTCCGAATCCCTGCATCACACCATAGGTCACATACATAGGAAGCGACGAAGGTACGATCAGGAATGCGGATGCCAGAATTCCAATGGCGAAGATACCGCCTCCGATCCATACAACAATCTTCGGATTATATTTATCCTGTAATCTTCCACCGATTATATTTCCAAATACGAATGTACTCAGTGCCAGGTAAAACACATAGACGCTGCTGTCTGGCTCCAGCCGGCCTGTTCCATCACGTATGGCTGATAGATCGACCATACGTGAGGATAGCCGGTAAAAAAAAGATAGCAATGGCACCAAATATCATCGTCAGTAATCTTTGTCTTTTCTGTGTAGTTGTTAACTCCATAATTTTTTCCTCTTAATTAATAAATAAGTCCGAACTTCTGCATCTCTCTTTTTAAGATTTCTGTATGCTCCGGCTCAAGCTCTGTCAGAGGTGCTCTTACGGTTCCTCCGCATAGGCCCATCAGTTCTACCGCTTTCTTTACCGGAATCGGGTTTACTTCTGAGAACAATGCATGAATTAATGGCAATGCCTTTAACTGCAGCTCCAGACTTTCTTTTACCTTTCCATCCAGATAAAGCTGACAGATATCATGGGCTGCCTGTGGGGCTACATTGGAAAGTACGGAAATCACTCCTTTTCCGCCCAGTGACATCAATGGAACGATCTGGTCATCATTTCCGAATACAGATCTAATTTTCCATCTGTCAGATCCATCATCTTCACGATATTGGAGAAATCTCCACTTGCTTCCTTGATTGCCACGATGTTATCCACATGATTCACAAGATAAGCCACAGTCTCTGCTTCCATCTTACATCCGGTTCTTCCAGGTATGTTATAAAGGACAACCGGTATTTTCGCTGCATCTGCTACCTGAGTGAAGTGTGCGATCATACCTTTCTGGGTTGCCTTGTTATAGTATGGTGTCACGACAAGCACGCCGTCTGCGCCATATCCGGCGGCTTCTTTTGATAATTCCATTGCCGTCTTCGTACAGTTTGAGCCGGTTCCTGCGATAACCGGAATTCTTCCTTTTGTTCGTTCAACCGTAAATTTCACACATTCCATGTGTTCACGCTCTGTCATCGTTGCAGCTTCCCCGGAAGTTCCGCAGATTACGATGCTGTCGGTTCCGTTTTCACAGTGAAAATCGATCAATTCGTCCAATCTGTCATAATCGATAGATTCATCTTCTTTGAACGGAGTAACGATTGCTACTCCTGCACCTGTAAATATTGCCATATTGCTACCTCTCCTGATTTTTACAAATGCCACACGGAACCCGTATGGCATCTGTAATATCTTCTTACATTCTAACTTTTATACTTACCACAGATTTTTATACATCTGCTCTACATCAGCCTGTGTAATCGTACGCTGTGTATTCTGCGGACTTCCGCTGTCCATTGCATCATATGCCATTTTCTCGATCACTTCGAAAAATTTCTCTTTGTCAATTCCGAACTCAGCAAGTGTCGGTGTCTCTAATTCTTCTGTCAGCGCTACGACTGCATCCAGGAATTTCTCACTGGCTGCCTGATCCGAATCTTCCGGTGTTGCAACTCCGATAGCTCTTCCGAGATCTGCAAATCTGTCATAGGCTCCCTCTAATGCGAAGCTTAAGCACTCTTTCATCAACATTGCGTTAGAAAGTCCGTGTGCTACATGGAACAATGCTCCGATCGGACGGCTCATTCCGTGGATCAGTGTTACAGATGAGTTGTTGAATGCGATTCCTGCCTCAAGAGCTGCCACAGACATCTGTACGCGGGCTTCTTCATTCTTTCCATCATGGAATGCTACTGGGAGGAATTTGAAGATTCTCTTTACTGCAGATACCGCAAAAGTATCAGAAAGTGTCTGTGCTTTTCTGGATGTATAAGCCTCTACTGCATGGCACAATGCATCAAGCCCTGTTGCTGCCGTAATCTTCGGTGGTGCTGTCATAGTGAACTGGGGATCGATAATGGCTAATGAAGGAATCAGCACTTTACCTTTCAAGCAGCATCTTAATGTCTTTTCTGGTATCTGTAATGATCGTGAACTGTGTAGCTTCAGATCCGGTTCCTGCTGTTGTCGGGATAGCTACCATCGGAGGCATCTCTACATCGATCACTTTTCCCATGTAATCAGAAATGCTTCCGCCATTTTTCACGAGGGATCCGATTGCTTTCATCGAATCAATCGGGCTTCCTCCACCAAGTGCTACGAGGAAATCACATCTTTCTGCTTTGTACTGAGCCAGACCTTTTTCGATCATTACGTCTGTTGGTTCTCCTGCGATTTCAGAGTAAATAGTATATTCTACACCCTGGCTTTTTAATGCATTCTCTACTTTTGCACAGTTTCCAAGATCGATCATCACTTTATCTGTAACAATCATTGCTTTCTTTCCAAGTGTTCCAAGTGTATCCTGTGCCATATCAAGTGCTCCTGATCCTGAAATCATCTGTCCAGGTACGATAAATTCTCTTGCCATAATAATTATCTCCTTTTCTCTCTAAATAAGCGTTTTGCTATCTTCTTAATTAAAACTGTGCATCATGCATCCACACATATCTCTCGTCTTCACATCTGTCCGTCTGAAGCCATGGATTGCCATCAATGTGACGGATCATCCAGCATGTGTACATCTGGAATCCAGGTGCCACTGCCTGTGGATGAAGCTCTCCACCAGGAATTGCGGAAAAACTGTTGTCTACACTTTTGAATACCTGATCTCCGACAAAGCTTGCTCCGAATCCTTCCGGTCTGTCGAACTTGAACAGGTAAGTTTCCGGCTGTGGATGTCTGTGTGGCAGGTATCCTGACCAGTTTCCTCTGTCATTCAATACTTCTCCAAGTACCATATTCGACTCCGGACAGATATCGTGATCAAAGATTGTATTTACACGGCGCTTTGCCACATTTCCGAACTTTCCGACACTTGAATAGCCCCAAGGTGCATCGTCCGGTGAATACAATTTGCTTGCAAATGTTTTGTCATTGTGCGTGCACTGTACCAGAATTTCAGTATCTTCTTCTGCTGTTACAGTAATCTCTTTACTTCCGCTTACGTGCAGTGCCCATGGACCTTCGGTAAATACATCTTTTCTGCTGACCGTTGCTTTCTCATCTTCCCATGTATAGGTTACTTTTCCGGAGAGAAGGAGAACCGCCGTCTCCTCTTTGTCTCTCTTAAATGTTCTTATCTGTCCGGCCTTCATGCTGTACACGGATGTCCATCATCATTGCCTTATATTCATTGTCATAAGTGGTAAGAATCATCTCGCCATTTTCATCGAATTTTGGATAACCAAATACCTTACTCACTGTCTTTCGCCTCCTGAATCTATCTTTATAAATCTTAATAATCTCTTGCTTCTCTTCTTCCTTCCAGAACACCAACGCATGCCTTTCTTACAGACTCCTTAGAAGAAGTAGTTGCAATTCCTACATTCCACCATGATTCATATCCGTCTGTCATGGTCTTTGGAATAACCTTTAAGTCGAATAAGCAAGCAATTTCCTGCTTCTTCGCATCTTCCAGTGCTGCCTCTAATTCTGCGATCGTCTTACATGTGTATGTCTTAAGCCCGTATCCTTCACCGATCTTCGCATAGTCAACCGGGATCAGATCCCCACAAGGCTTCTTGCCGTCTGTATAACGGAACTCTGTTGCAAGGCTTCCGATACCATGATTCATTTCCAGATTGTTGATACATCCGAATCCGCAGTTATCGAATACCAGAATATTGACTTTCTTTCTCTCCTGCATGATCGTCATAATCTCGCTGTGTAACATCTGGAAGCTGGAATCCCCAACTACGCAGTATACTTCATTATCCGGTTCTGCGAATTTCACACCAAGTGTTGCTTTGCTACTTCATAGCCCATGCAGGAATAACCATATTCCGCATGATAGCCGCCGCGCTTGTCTGTTGTCCACATTCTCTGCATGCAGCTTGGAAGGGAACCGCCTGCTGTAATAATAGTCGCATCTTCATCGATCACTCTGCGGATTGCTGCAAGTGCTGCTGTCTGTGTGATCTTTCCGTTTGTCATCTTTACGAATTCCGGAATCGTTCTTGGATCTCTTGCCTTGATGATCGGCTCGAAATCATCTCCTGTATATTCAATGCCTGCCAGGCGGACCATTTCTTTGTCCCATACCTTCTTGGCTTCTTCGATTTCTCCGTTGTATGCAGATACATAACCGCGTGCACGAAGTTTTTGGTAAGTGCTTCTACTGTAACCTTTGCATCTCCGACTGCTTTTTGCTGCATCCATCTTGTATGCGTGGAATCTGCAGTTGTTAATCGTCACGAATTTTACATCCGGATTCTTGAACAGTCTCTTGGAGCTTGTTGTAAAGTCTGACATTCTCGATCCGATTGCGATCACTACGTCTGCATCTTCAGCGATAATATTGGAAGCATAAGTTCCCGTTACTCCGATACCTCTAAGCAGTACGGATGACTAGACTTGCAGGCACTCTTTCCTGCCTGGCTTTCGCCAAATGGAATCTTGAATTCTTCGCAGAACTTTTCAACCGTCTCACCGGCTTCTGAGTAACGGACACCGCCGCCTACGATCACGAGTGGTTTCTTAGCTTCTGCAATGATCTCTGCAAGATCTTCCAGTTCTTCTTCTACCGCTACAGGTCTTGTGATTCTATGTACACGTTTCTGGAAGAAATATTCCGGATAATCATAGGACTCACCTTCTACATCCTGGCAAAGAGCGATGCAGCATGCGCCTGTCTCGGCAGGATCTGTCAGAACTCTCATTGCATTAATGAGTGCTGTCATGATCATCTCTGGTCTTGTGATGCGGTCCCAGTACTTACACACCGGCTTGAATGCATCATTTGTTGTTGTTGCAAGGCTGTTGCTCTGCTCTAACTGCTGCAGTACCGGATCCGGCTGTCTGGAAGCAAATGTATCTGCCGGGAACACCAGAAGTGGAATGTTATTAACCGTTGCTGTTGCGCATGCTGTCACCATATTTCTGCTCCAGGTCCTACGGATGAAGCACATGGAATGATTTTCTTACGATTGCTCTGCTTTGCAAATGCGGTTGCTACATGACACATTCCCTGTTCGTTTCTTCCCTGAAGGACTCTTAACTGTCCAGGATCTGTATCCAGCGCTTCTCCAAGTCCTACTGCAATTCCGTGTCCGAAGATGGTGAAGAATCCTTCTACGAATTTTGTCTCTTCCCCGTCCATGGAAACGTACTGATTATCAAGAAATTTCACAATTGCCTGTGCAACTGTCATACGGATTGTCTTTGTCATTGTTCTCTTCCTCCCCTTTGCTTTTTTTATACTCTTGCAATCATTTCGCCAAATTTTTCTTTTTCTTCTTTAATAAATGCATGTACTGCGTCCGGTCCCGGAAGGGAATCGGAACAGTTGTTGCTTCTCACCATCATGGATGCTTCTGCAGAACCAAATTCAAGACAATCGATAAGCTCCCAGCCCTGATACAGTCCATATAAGAATCCGGAGCCATATCCGTCTCCTCCGCCGAATCCCTTTCTTGCTTCTACCGGGAATGGCTTGATACTGAACTTCTGTCCGTCACAGGTATATGCGGTAGACCCTTTCATTCCGTGCTTGATCACTACGATCTTAGCGTTGTATCCCTGCCATAAGCTTGCGCTTTCTTCATCAGTCATGCCTTCTTTGATCAGCTTCTCTGTCAGGTCGAATTCTTCTCTGGATCCCATGATGATATCTGCTTCTTTTTTTGCTACGATAGAGTAGTAAATGGAAATCTCATCACTGTTCTTCCAGTTATATTCTCTGTAGTCAACATCGAAGATAACTTTTGTATCATTCTTCTTTGCCAGCATCACTGCTTTGATCGCAGCTTCTCTCGAAGGACTTTCTGCAAGTGCTGTTCCAGAGATCAGGATTGCTTTGGACTGTCTGATGTATTCTTCATCGATGTCATCTACATGTAACTGAAGGTCTGCGATGCAGTTTCTGTACATCAGGATATGGCTTTCTTTTTCTGAGAGCATCTCGGTAAATGTAAGTCCGAGCTTCTCGCCGTTTGTACATCTTGTGATGTGTGATGTGTCAATTCCCTGTTTGTCAAAATATTCTGTTACATAATCACCGAACTGATCATCGGATACTTTTCCGAGGAATCCTGCTTTTAATCCGTGTCTTGTAACACCTACTGCAATGTTCGCCGGAGATCCGCCGACGAATTTTTCAAATGTGTGTACATCCTTTAATGGTTTGAACTCTTCTTTTACCTGATCGTTGTAAGCTGGGTTGAAGTCGATTGCGACTCTTCCGAGAAGTATCAGGTCCATTGGTCTTGTCTGGTCAAATTCTACATATTTCATATCTTGCATCCTCCTGCTTTTTCCTTTTTTTGCTTTTGCGTGCTTTATTGTTTTATTTGTGTGCTTTTTTGCGTGTTTCATTTGTTGACTGTATATTAGCACACGCGTTTTGAATGTGCAATAGGATTTTGAATTATTTTTTATTTCCCGCATTTTCCACAATTTATGGCGTGTGTTATTGTTGTTTTTGCACAATCGCGGTTTGTATTGCACGCATTTTAGCACGCAGTGACATGGGAACGTGGGGGGCCATGGGGACGTGAAAAATGGCTTTTTAGTGTCCCCTGATGGCTTTTACAGGATACTCTGACGGCTTCTCTTGCATGCTTTTGCAACAAAAAAGCCTTGCCTGTCTCCCCCCTACAAAACAGCAAAGCTTTTTCTTACTCTATCTCTTTCTTCTCCTGCAATACATTTTCTCCCACATATGTATTACATCTTTTTTTTCTCAGTCACTGCCTGATACAGCCAGTTTCCTCCATATTCACAGGCAAATCCTGAAAATGCCCCGATCACCAGCGATACCACTAGCACACTCCAGTTTCCATCCGCTGCGAATGTCGTAAAACATCCCATGAATGTTCCCGGACAGAAGTCAAACCACTCGTATTTTGCAATGATGCACATCACGAATGTAATGATCCCGCACCAGATTCCAAGATTCCCGAATAACGGATTGATCTTACTAAGTGTGATGATCGTCATTCCACATAGGACGCCTGTCAGATTCGTAATCATGGTCTTTTTCACCCCGCTCATGCCATGTTTTCCACAGGCAAAGTAGGTGGTGCATCCTGCAAAGCCGGCCCAGCCGATCAGTCCGGCAATTCCTGCAAGATAAGACCAGATACCACAGAGGACTGCTGTTACAATGCTTAATGCACACAAAGAACTCATATCTTAGTATCCTGCACCGTTATCTGTATTTTTTCATGATCTTTACCAGACGGCTTGTTCCAAGTCTGTCTGCTCCGAGGCTCATGAATTCTTTTGCGTCGTCGAATGAGCTGATTCCGCCTGCAGCTTTTACCTTCACACCTTCTCCGACATGATCATGCATCAGTTTTACATCTTCAAATGTTGCTCCGGCTGTAGAAAATCCTGTAGATGTCTTGATAAATTCTGCTCCGGCTTTTGTTACGATTTCACACATCTTGATCTTCTCTTCTTCTGTCAGAAGGCAAGTCTCGATGATGACTTTTAAGATCTTTCCATCGCATGCTTCGTGGATCTGACGGATCTCTTCTTCTACTTCATCGTATCTTCCGTCTTTTAAGAATCCGATGTTGATTACCATGTCGATCTCAGATGCTCCGTTAGCGATCGCATCTTTTGTCTCGAATACTTTTGTTGCTGTTGTGCTGTATCCGTTCGGGAAGCCGATAACTGTACAGATTGGAAGTTTTCCCTCTACGTATTCTACTGCCTGTTTTACGTATGCAGCCGGGATACATGCAGAAGCTGTTTCGTATTTGATTCCGTCATCAAGAATTGTCTTGATGTCTTCCCATGTAGCTGTCTGTGTTAATAATGTGTGGTCAACAATTTTTAAAACTTCACTTGTATTCATAATCTCTTGCCTTTCTTTTTTTCATTCATTGTGATAGGTTTACTAATTTTCAGTTTGTCTGATTCAGTTCTTTTAGTTCAGCTTGTCCAGGATCGAATGTCCGATCGTTCCTTCCGGCATCTTAACACCGAAGTTGTCTGCGATTGTTGCTCCGATAATGGCAAATGTGTCTGCTTCCTCAAGTTCTCCTGCTTCTTTCATAGACGGAGAATACGCAAGGAACGGCACCTTTTCTCTTGTGTGGTCGGTTCCGGTATGTGTCGGATCATTTCCATGATCAGCGGTGATGATCAGAAGATCGTCTTCCTTCAGTTCGCCTAATAATTCACCGAGTTTGACATCAAATTTTTCAAGTTCCTGTGCATATCCTTTGACGTCTCTTCTGTGTCCCCACAGTGCATCGAAATCTACCAGGTTGACAAAGCAGAATCCTTCGAAATCTCTCTTTGCGATTTCGATTGTCTGCTCCATTCCATGTACGGAACTCTTGGATTTATTTGACTCTGTGATTCCTTCTCCGTCAAAGATATCGAAGATCTTACCAACGGAAATGACATCCAGACCTGCATCTTTCAATGCATTCAACGCAGTTCTTCCATATGGCTTTAATGCGTAGTCATGACGGTTACTGGTACGTTTGAACTCGCCTTTTTTCTTGCCGACGTATGGTCTTGCAATGACACGTCCGACTTTCCACTCATCTTTCATCGTAATCTCACGGGCGATCTCACAGCAACGGTACAATTCATCCAGGCCAAATGTCTCTTCATTTCCGCAGATCTGAAGAACAGAATCCGCAGATGTAGACGATCATATGACCGGTTGCAATCTCTTCTTCTGCCAGTTCCTCCAGGATCTCTGTTCCGCTGGCGCTCTTATTACCGATGATCGTACGTCCGGTTCTCTTTGACAGTTCATCGATCAGTTCTTTGGGGAATCCTGTCTCTGTAAATGTCTTGAACGGAGTTGTGATGTGAAGTCCCATCATCTCCCAGTGTCCGGTCATGGTGTCTTTTCCGTTGCTTGCTTCTCTTAATTTCCCATAATAAGCCAACGGTTTTTCTACAGGTGCAATACCTGCAAGATCTTTTAAGTTCGCAATTCCAAGTTTCTGCAGATTCGGAATTTTAAACGCTTCTACATTTGCCGCAATATGTCCCAGGGTATCTGTCCCCGCATCACCATGAGAAGAGGCGTCCGGCATCTCTCCGGCGCCGAGTGAATCTATGACTACGGTAAATATTCTTTTATATTTCTTTTCGTTCATATTATACACCTTCTTAATTCTCATATGTCAAATATCTGGAACAGTAATGTATTTGCATTCCTGTTCCAGAATTCTCTATCTGCTTTCATTATATATTTTCAATTATACTTAATATCAACCTTAACATTAATCTTATAATTGATCTTATATTAGAACAGTGTGATCAGTCCTACGATCATCGCACTTAAGATACTTACGAATACACCACCGAGCATTGCTCTGAATACCAGTCTTGAAAGTGTACTCTTCTTTTCCGGGCAGAGTACAGCAATACCGGATACACAGATACCAAGGCTTGAAAGATTCGCAAATCCGCAAAGGGAAATGGAGCATACGATTCCTGTTCTGTAATCTAAGGATGATAAGATTTTTCCCAGATCCTGGAATGCAACGAACTCATTTACGATCAGTTTGTTTCCAAGGAATGCACCTTCCATCAGTACCTGATTGGTATCAAGTCCCATCAGGAAACCAAACGGTGCGAATACATAAGAGAAAATCTGCTCCAGGCTGATTCCTGCAAATCCAAGAATCATATTAATTACTGCAACGATACCGATGATACCAACCAGAGATGCAGCGATAGCAATTACCATCTGCATACCTGTTCCGGCACCTTCTGCGATGGCGTCAATCACGTTGGCGTTATTGCCCTTGTTGTCCATCTTTACGTCTGTGATAGACTGTACAGGCTCTGTCTGCGGCAGTAACATTTTTGCAACGAGGATACTTCCAACCGGTACCAGTGCGCTGGCGATCAGAAGATATTCCATCGGGATACCAAGTGCATGATATCCTCCGAGGATGGATACTGACATACTTCCCATACCGGATACCAGAATAACTAATATCTCACTGTCTGTCAGGTTTCCGATATATTTACTGACCAGAATCGGGCTGTCCGTCTGACCTAAGAACATGTTGGCAACTGCAACGAAGCTTTCTACTTCTGTCGTCCCCATCAGTTTTCCAACTGCTTTACCGATCCATTTTACTACGAATCCAAGCACTCCAAGGTAATAAAGCAAGCTTACCAGTGCAGATACGAAGATAATGTTACCAAGTGTCTGTACGATAAAGATACTTCCTGTCGGAGCACTGCTGTCTGCAAGGCTTCCGAATACAAATGACAGACCATTCTGTCCGCAGTTGATAACTGCTGTTACACCGTCCGATATGGCAGACACAACCATCTTGCCAACCGGGACTTTTACAAGTAAGATCGCAATGACAAACTGTGCAATGATTGCTTTTCCTACTGCTTTCCAGCGGATATTCTTACGATCCCAGGAAATCAGAAAGATCAGTCCGATTACAACCACAATCCCCAATAAATTTAAAAAGACTTTCATCTCGTTCCTCCGTTCTGATCTTATTTCTCGCGGTCTGCTTTGATCAGTTTTCTGATTGCTTCTACAGCAACTGTGATAGCTGCTTCTGTATCATGTACGATTGATTTTCCATTCCAAGTGCATTTCTTTCCTGATTTCCTACTACAAGGAAGTTAGATCCGCAACGTACTCTTAAATGGCTTGCAGCGATGAAAAGTGCTGCTGACTCCATCTCAGAAGCTTTGCATCCCATACGTTTCCATGCTTCCCATTTATTAAGCAGTTCATAGCTTACCGGCATTCTCTCCGGCTCATGCTGTCCGTAGAATGCATCTTTACACTGTACCACACCTGCATGGTATGTATGTCCAAGTTCTTTTTTGCTGCTGCAACCAGTGCATTTGTTACATCAAGGTCTGCAACTGCCGGATACTCGATCGGTGCATACTCTCTACTTGTTCCTTCCATACGGATTGCTCCTGTTGCAACTACGATATCTCCACCTTTGACATCCAGTTCAATTCCTCCGCATGTTCCGACACGGATAAATGTATCTGCTCCGCAAAGTGTCAGTTCTTCCAGTGCGATAGATGCTGACGGTCCGCCGATACCTGTTGATGTTACACTTACTTTTTCTCCATCTAAGTAACCTGTGTAAGTGATGTACTCTCTGCTGTCTGCAATCAGTTTTGCATCGTCAAAATTTTTGCGATCTTTGCACATCTCTTTGGATCACCAGGCATGATAACGTAACGTCCAACATCTCCCGGTCTGATCTGTAAATGATACTGTAATCCTTCTTCTCCTGAATAATTCTGCATGATATTCATCCTCCTGAAAATAAAATGTTAAATATTGTTTTATACATGTCTACTACTTGTCTCGCTGTTGTCTATTCTATATCTATACTTGTATATTTGCAACACGCAATATTTTACAAATATCCTTGTCTGTTTTTGTGCATCTTTTACAATGTCTGGTTGTGTAAATTAGACAAGTCGGAAATAACATTGACTTTTTGCCATATTTGCTTTTATTATTTTAACAGGGTTTGAATCGGATTATACATGCTCATAATATATAAATAGAAGCTTCTATATAGATCTTATTCCCCTGCTATTTCTATATCTTTAATCTACAGGAGTAACTGAATTTATGGAAACAAAAACAGACAAGTCTAAAACAAGAAAATTAAAACATGTAAAAATATACAATGAATTATATGAACTGATCCAGAACGGAACTTATGAACCCGGTTCACAGCTTCCGTCAGAAACTACACTTTCCGCGACTATGAATGTCAGCCGTATGACACTGCGGAAAGCACTTACTTTATTAAGAGAAGACGGACTGATCAAAGATGTACAGGGTGTCGGACATTTTGTGCGTGAGCCTAAAGCTGCCGGTTCCAGGGGACGCAAACATCCCCAGAGAGCCGGTTCTGCAGATTCCGCAGCTGTTGCAGATGCGGAAGACAGCGCTTCAGATGAAATGCTGTCTTCTGATGGCAGTATGACACATCCTGTCTACGACAGTTGTCAGGAAGAACTGGACAGTGTCGAACTGGATTTCCGTATCGAGCCGCCGTCAAAATCCATTTTAGACAACTTCGACCACTACACCGCCGCTGTTGTCATCGTCGACCGCTGGTATAAGCATGAAGGACATACCATTGCATATTCTTTAAGCTTTATTCCGATTGAATTGGTCGGCAGGCTGCAGATCGACCTGAACAGCACAGATGCACTGTTGGAATTTCTGGAGCATACCTGCTATGAACAGGGACATCACTGCAGCCGCTGTGTTACATATTCTACTGCCGGTAACTTCTCTGCAAAGAATTATAAGCTTTCCAGCCACGATTCTTTCCTTATGACACAGGAGAATGTGTATGATGAGAATGAGGAGATACTTGTGGTTAGTAAGCATTATATACCGGCGGAGGTTTTTGAATTGAAGTTTTCCATTTAATTTATCAGGCTGGCGGATACCCGGGTCTCCATAAAAGTCAGGAACTTTCCTTTCTCCACATTCAGGTTTCCAAAATTTGCAACTCGAATAGCTCAAACAGGCAAATTTTGAAAACCTAACGCAGAATTTTCCTGACTCCACATTTAGTTCCTGACTTTTATTCCGTGGATATAGAATGCCTGAAGAATTAAGTGGCAGAAGCGGTAGCCTTGTAATATTGATTACATATTTACGCTCTCTTTAACAAGAAATTTTATTTTTATTATTGAACTTTTTCTACTCTAGATTTAAAGACTCTTATATATTTTTCTACACCTTTAGACACCTTTAAATATTCTGCTCCTTTTTGAGACTCTTCCAACTCTCTATAATAATTCTCCCATTTTTCAACATTTCCTTCAAATCCCAATTCTTCATTATTTCTATAAATATACCTTCCTGCTGCCGGGTGTAACATTTCAATCCCATTTTTCTTTTCTAAGATTTTTTCCCATTGGCTTTTCACCCGCACACCAGATAATATAATCTGGCTGCAAAATTTCAATTTCTTCTTTTATCTCGTTTTTATATTCTTCTACATAATCATTAAGTACTTTCTCATTAACTTTCTGTGATCCGCCACGTTTATTTAAATTCATAAATGCGACCTGCTTTACAGCATCTTGAATTTCTTTTCCGCTAGGTCTATTGGCATCTATTTTTTGATTTTTGTGTACTTCTGTAACAAGTATGCCATTCTTCCAATTGATTCTTTTTGCGGTATGTTGTCAGATTTTTTTCTACACCCATTTTCATCTGTCCAAACACCCTCTTGTATAGTGCCATTAACAAATTCCCGATACCAGTATCTCTGATCGTCTATCATATGCTCCTTTAACCATTCTTCCGTTTTATTATCCGCAATATTAGCTTCCTTAAGTACGACCAGAATTTTACAAGAAGAAACTTCATAAGCTTCAGGATCCACCATTCCATCCTTTGTAAAATGTATCCGTAATATTTCACGTCCTCCTACAGTAGTTTTTTTCCCATCCTTTCTCTTCTCCCTGTTTTTTCATCCATCTCTGAAATAAATCTTCTAATTCTTTTTTCTCTTTTAGTCATGATGCTACCTCTATTTTTATAAACATCCAAGATCCATGAAACTAATCTCGTTAATCAGTTAAATAGCAGCTATCACATCTGTCACAAGTTTTTCAAAATCTTTCGCTACGCGGTCCGCTGTCTCCTGAACTTCGGCGTGATTCAGTTTCGCATTGCTGACACCTGCCGCCATATTCGTAATGCAGGAGATTCCACACACTTCCATTCCCATATGTCTTGCTGCCATGGCTTCGCAGGCGGTACTCATACCGACTGCATCTGCGCCCCAGCTTCTGACCATGCGGATTTCTGCCGGTGTCTCGTAGTTTGGTCCGGTCAGCTGCACGTATACGCCTTCCTGAAGTGGTATTCCACAGTCTTTGGCACTTTTACGGATGATATCCTGCAGTTTTTTACTGTATACTTCACTCATATCCGGGAATCTGGTTCCGAGTTCTTCGATATTCGGTCCGATCAGCGGACTTGGTACTGCTGTCGTAATGTGGTCTTTGATCAGCATAAAGTCACCCGGTCTGAATGATGGATTGACTCCGCCTGCCGCATTGGTCAGAAGGATCTTCTTTGCTCCCATCATCCCCATCAGTCTGGTCGGAAGTACAACGTCCTGCATCGGGTAACCTTCATAATAATGTACCCTTCCCTGCATCAGTACAACCGGAACATCTTCCACATATCCGAATACAAACTGACCTTTATGCCCCTGAACAGTCGATACCGGAAAGTCTTCGATGTCTGTATATTTTACGATCTTTTCTATCTTGATCTTCTCGGCATAATCTCCGAGGCCCGATCCTAAGATGACTGCTTTTTCTGGTTTGAAATCCGTCTTTTCTCTTATGCTTTTTAAACATTTTTCCAGCTTTTTATACATACTTCAACATCCTTTCTTTCACCGCATCATCTGCAAATGCCACATCCACTGCGTTCCGCATCATAAGATGAATCTCTTCATCGGTGATTCTATAATTCTTCTGGATGAATTCCAGTTCTTTTTGTCAGTGTCGTATTGCTGACTGTACGGTTATCGGTATTTACTGTTACCTTTAATCCGGCATTCAGGAATTCCCGCATCGGATAGTTCTTTGTACTTTCCACTGCCTTGGTCTGCAGATTACTGATCGGACACATCTCGATACCGATACCCTTTTTCTGCAATTCTTTCTGCACATCTGCGTATCCTCTCATTGCGATTCCATGTCCGATTCTTCCGGCTCCGGTTTCCACAGAATCAAGGATATTCTGTACACTTCCGCATTCACCGGCATGTAAGGTAAATGGCATGCCAAGTGCTTTCGTCTTTTTGAACAGTTCCATGAATTCTGACATTGGATACAGGCTTTCCGCCCCGGCAAGATCTGCCGCACACACGCCGTGTCCCAGATATTCTCTGGCAGTCCGCAGCATCCGGGCATTCTCTTCTTCACTGTGATGGCGCATCGCGCACGTGATCACTCCGTACTCTATGCCAAAATCGCGTTTTCCTTTTTCCAGTCCTGCAAGCAGTGCTTCGATCACTTTATTGCAGTTCATGTCCGGAGTCTCGGACAGAAGCGGAGCAAAACGGATCTCTGCATAGCATACATTTTCCTGTTTCATACTTTTTAATACATCATAACCGGCTTCTTTCAGTCCTGTCTCATCCATAATGCATTTGCCCGGAAGGTCGAATTTTTCCAAATATTCATTCAGACTTCTGCAGTCTTCGGATACACTCAGCTCACTTTGTGATACTTCCCGTCCCAGCCTCTTTTCTATAAATCCACGGCTCAGCGACCCGTCCAGATGACAATGCAGTTCTACTTTTGGTAGTGCTGTTAATTCTTCTGTTGTCATATTGCTTTTATCATTTCCTCCATTTTACATTCTTCATTTTTCTTCTATTTCAACATTCCACTTTTTTCCTGAATATTGCCTTTCCCCCCTTATACGGTCTTCTTTTCTTTCAGATTTCCAGGTCCGAAGCCCAACGGCAATAACTCCTTCAACGTATAGATATCATAATGTTCTACATCCGTTGCAAGAATGATCTGAAATGTCTCCGGATCGCAGAATTCCATCATGACCTGCCTGCATACTCCGCACGGCGGTGCATACTCTGTCACAACACCGCCCTTTCCCCCTACGATACAGATTGCATCGAATTCCTTCACGCCTTCACTTACCGCCTTGAAAAATGCCGTTCTTTCTGCACAGTTTGTCGGTGTGTATGCCGCATTTTCAATATTACATCCGGTATAAACCGTTCCATTTTTTGCCAGCAGTGCTGCCCCGACCTTGAAGCCGGAGTACGGTGTATAAGAATATTTCAACTGTTCTATCGCCGTCTCAATCAACTGACTTGTATGATATGTTTTGCTTTGTTCTGTCTTCCCCATCTTGTTTCCCCGCTTTTATATTCGTATTCCATTTCTGGTAATCAGTATTATACATGATTTTCCGAATGATTCTACTTATTTTTTTCATTATCCTGCCGGATCAGATTCCGGACTGCCCCGACCGCTGTCCTAACTGCCATATCAGTATCATGTACCACCGGATTTTCCAGTCCGAGTTTCTCTCTTTCCTGATTTGCCATAACAAGAAAGCATGCACCTGCTCTGACACGTAATTTACCGGCCACGATGAACAATGCCGCTGATTCCATCTCGGAAGCCAGACATCCCATCTTCTTCCAGGCCTCCCATTTGTTCAGCAGCTCATAGCCGACAGGCATTGCTTCCGGTTCATGCTGTCCGTAGAATGCATCCTTTGACTGTACCACTCCTGTATGCCAGGTGCAGCCATCTTCTTTTGCAGCCTGCACCAGTGCATTCGTTACTTCCAGATTGGCAACTGCCGGATATTCGATCGGTGCATATTCTTTACTTGTCCCTTCCATGCGGATCGAACCGGTCGCGATCACGATATCGCCGCTTTTTACTTCCGGCTGCATTCCACCGCAGGTTCCGATCCTGACAAATGTATCTGCCCCGCAGCGTACCAGTTCTTCCATTGCGATTGCTGCCGACGGTCCTCCGATTCCGGTCGACGTCACACTGACTTTTTCCCCGTCCAGCATTCCGGTATAAGTGGTGAATTCCCGGTTGCTTGCAACCAGCACCGGATCATCCAGATACGCAGCAATCTTTTCGCATCTGCCCGGATCTCCCGGCATGATCACATAACGTCCGACTTCACCTTTTGCAACCTGAATGTGATACTGTCTGCTTGCATCTTCTGAATAGTTTTTCATACCGATCCTTCCTTTCTGTACATTCTTATCTTACCATTATTTTACCACAATTCATATCAAAACGTTTTATATTCTGACTTTTTTCACAAAAAGCTTTCAAATATAACCGTATCTGCAAGACCTGCCACTGGCAATTTCTTTCAAACACATGGTAATACAGAAAACTTGCCACTGGCAACTTTTTCTTGCATACTATGGTATAAAAAAGCCAATGAGGACAGAAAAAATATATTTTCACGTCCACACTGGCTCATCTTTTTATGTCTGCTTTTTTATTTCTTTATTCACTTTGTACTTTCTCGATATAATCTATGATCAGATCTGCCGCATCTTCCAGGTCGATCTTACCGGTATTGATCATCAGATCATAATTCAATGGATCGCCCCATGTCCTGCCGGTATAATAATTATAATATCTCTGTCTGGATACATCTTCTTTATCCATCTCTTTCAGGGAAATGCCCTCGTATGCTTCTTTACTTCTTTTTTCTCTAAATGCATCGTCTGCATAAATGAAGATATGATAACAGTCCGGTGTATCTGCAAGTACTGCATCTGCACAGCGTCCCAGGAATACTCCTCCGAATTTATCTGCAAGTCTGTGGATCAGTGCTGCCTGCTCTTTATACATCTTATTATAGTCCGGGATGACATCGCTTCCGATTCCAAGTCCGCCGAAGAAACCGCTGTGACTGCCCGGCACCTTATATGCTTCTTCCAGAATGCTTTCCACATCCAGATCACCATTTCCGATTTTCTCTGCTGCCAGATATACGATCTGTCTGTCATAACAGCGCACCTGCATCTTCTTTGCAAGAATCTCTGCAACTTCTCTTCCCCGCTTCCGTATTGGCGGCTGATGGTAACAATCGTATGTTCTCTCATTTTACAGTTCTCCTTTCGCTTCACGTTCGATCAGTTCTTTCATGATATCCGGATACTGTTTATCCAGATGATAGAACAGAAGTACTACAAGCACACCACCTGCAACGATCAATGGACCGCCTTTGTAAATGTTCACGATCATATGTAATGCACTGTCCGGCTGAGTGACACTTCCGGCCGCCGTACTGATGTATCCACCCATAGAAAGAAGTCCTGTCATAACTGCAGATGCCACACCGGCACCGACTTTCGTTCCGATCGAACCACCGGCAAAGATCAGACTTTCCTGACGTACATGTGTCTTCCACTGTCCGAATTCTACTACATCACCAATCATACCGAATACAACTGCATTCAGTGGAGCAAGGCCGACTGCTCTTGCAACACAACTCATCACCATCCATGGAATGCTGTATGGATTCAGGAAGTATAACAGATGACCCACCAGGGCAATGATACTTCCAGCCAGAGCAATGTTTCGCTTTCCGAACTTACGGATCAACGGTGCACATAAGAAAATACATACAACCAGTGTCAGAATTTCTGTCAGATACAGTGCACTGTAAAGCCATGTATCATTGTGGAAAATGTATTTGCAATAATATGGTAAGATCGTTCCTGATACGCTAAATGACACACTCTGGAACATCCAAAGTAATAATACAGCCCAGAAATACTGGTTGGTAAGAAGAAGTTTTAACCCTTTCTTTACCGGAACCTTTTCCGCCTTATCCTGTCCTGCGATCACAACAGTCTCTTTGCAGTTTATAAAGCAGATCAGAAGTAAGATCAGGGCGATGACTGCCCATACCGTCATCGTCTTTACCCATGCTGCCTGGTCATTACCGAATAGTTTAACCAGCGGAGTGGTACAGGTAACGGCAATAATCTTACCGAGCGGTGATAATCCCATTCGTACTACACTTAACATATCTCTTTCGGATGATACACGTGTCATCATGGCCGACAGACTTCCGTATGGATTGATTGCTGTATAACATACAGTTGTACAGAAGTTATAAGTTACAAAAATATAGATCGACTGAACCACTCCCATCGTATGCGGTACAGTAAATAACAGGATCGCAGACAGCGCATATGGTACACTCATCCACAAGATCCATGGTCTTGATTTTCCCCATTTGGAATTGGTCTTTTCTACGATGATTCCCATGATCATATCGGAAAATCCATCGAAGAATCTGGATAACAGCATGATCAGACCTACGGTTGCTGCTGCCACTCCTACATAGTCTGTATAAAATAATGTCAGAAGTGTTCCGACCATACCGAATACTACATTACATGCCACGTCGCCTCCGGCATAAGATAATCTGACCGGCCATGACAGTTTTCCGTTTGCTGCATTGTTCGCCTTTTTTTCTTCCACGTCTCTTCTCTCCTTTTCCTCCATAAAATGACTTCCTTTTCCGGTTCATTTCATGTCTCTCTTGATATGCGAAAAGATCTGTAAATTCATGCTTCACAGATCTTTTCTTTTTTATGCCTTATACTACTTATATTCTAGACTGTGATCTCAGATATTTTAACCGGACGGTGTTCTTCCAGAGATTTCTTAGCTGCAAGTCCCATCAGTACCGGCTGCAGTCCGTCCATAACGCCAAGCGGTGTGTCTGTATCATTTTCGATTGCTTCAATGAAGCACTTGATCTCTTTTGCATAAGCTGCCATGTAACGCTCCAGGAAGAAATATAATGGTTTCTCACCTGTTACGCCATCTGCATTGCTGATGACTGCGGATGATGTAGAGTCATTGGATACGGCAACCATTCCTTTGGATCCGAATACTTCGGCTCTCTGGTCATATCCGTAAGCTGCTTTTCTGGAGTTATCGATCACTGCGATCGCACCATTTTCCATCTTCAGTGTGATGACTGCCGTATCTACATCTCCGGCTTCTCCGATTGCAGGGTCTACCAGTACGGCTGCCTCTACGTATACTTCTGTTGCATTGCATCCTGCAAGGAAACGTACCATATCAAAATCATGGATTGTCATGTCAAGGAAGATTCCTCCGGATACTTTTACATAGTCTGCACATGGCGGCTCCGGATCTCTGGATGTGATCTTGATGATATGTGTATCTCCGATCTTTCCGTCTGCTACTGCTTTCTGTACTGCTTCAAAGTTATGGTCAAATCTTCTGTTGAATCCAACCTGGTATTTTACATTGCTGTCTTTTAATGCATCGATGACTTCTTTGATCTTTGCTACATCATGATCGATTGGTTTCTCACAGAATACATGCTTTCCAGCTTTGATTGCCTCTACCGAAATTGGTGAATGTGTATCTGTGGATGAGCAGATCAGCACTGCATCGATCTCCGGGTCTGCAAGGATTTCTTTATAATCCTTTGTAACTGCTTCTACGCCCATGTCTTTTGCCCATTTTGCAGTCTCATCATTCATGAATGGGTCTGCAAGCATCTTGACTTTTGCATCCTTTACCTGTGTGCAGATACTTTCTACATGTACTTTTCCGATTCTTCCTGCTCCGATAATTCCTACGTTAACCATTTTTTCTTCTCCTTTTTCGCGTTTATAATCTTTTTATTTCTATATTTTTGTTCAGTTCCGTTTTTATCCCTTTGGAAAATCTCCCGGTATTTTTCCTGGATGATTTTGTCTGCAGATTGTATTTTTCTTCTATAATCCTGTCTTTTCAGAAATGAACTTTCTTGCTTTCAGTGCATATTCCAGTGGATTGGCTTTTGCCGGATCCTGTTCTGCCTCTACTACCATGTATCCGGTATATCCTGATTCTTCCAGAACTTTGAAAATTGGATCAAAATCAATATCGCCGTCTCCAGGTACTGTGAACGTTCCCATTCTGACTCCGTCTAAGAAACTTAATTCTTCTTTCTTTACTTTCTCTACCATGTCTTTTCTGATGTCTTTCAGATGTACATGTTTGATTCTGTCTGCGTATTTCTTCACCATTTCCAGTGGGTCTTCTCAGTATGCGAAATGTCCGGTATCGAATAAGAGACTTACATATTCCGGATCCGTATTGTCCATCATGCGCTCTACTTCATCTGCATTCTGTACAACCGTTCCCATATGATGATGGAAGGTAAGTGCAATTCCGTATTCCTCTTTTGCGATCTTTCCAAGCTTGTTCATTCCGTCACAGAATATCTTCCACTCTTCATCATTCATCACATATTTGTGTCCGAAGATCGGTGTATCAAGCATGCCCTGTACGCTGTAGCTCTGCTCGGAAGCTCCGATCACTTTTGCTCCCATTTCTTTTAAGTATGCAAGCTGTGCACGGAACTCTTTTTCTACTTCTTCGAATGGCTTTGTGATCAGGAATGCTGAGAACCACTGGTTGCAGATCTCTACACCTCGAAGATCCAGTGCATGTTTCAGGACTTTCGTATCTTTTTTGGATATTTGTTGCCGACTTCCGATCCTGTGAATCCTGCAAGTGCCATCTCGCTTACGCACTGTTCAAATGTATTCTCACTTCCAAGGTCCGGCATGTCGTCATTGGTCCATGCGATTGGTGCGATTCCAAGTTTTACTTTCTTTTTGTCAAACATTTTTCTTACCTCTTTCTTTATGATGTTTTTTCTATGTCTTTCATGTTTTTCTTTGTAACTATATAATACTAAGGATCCGCCTGTTCCGGCATTGGGAGAATCTTTTTGAAATGTGTACTTTATTTTTAGATGGTATTTTTCTGATTTTTGTGTCTTTTTCAGGTATTGCTTTCCACACTTTTTGTGTCTTTTTTTGGGTTTTATTTTTTGATTTTTCTTTGTGCTTTTTCTTTTTTGCCAGGTATTTGCACGCAAAAAAAGATACAGTTGCTTTTTCCTTTACATATAGAAAAACAACTGTATCTTTTATTTTTAAGAATGCTTCCGGTACTGCGCCGGGCTCATCCCCTCTGCTTTTTTAAATACTTTTGAAAAATAATGGTAATCATTGAATCCCGATTCTTCTGCTACCTGCCACATCTTAAGATTGGTCTCTCTTAATAACTTCTTCGCATGTTCCATCCGCAGATTCAATAGATAGTTGGCAAATCCAATCCCCATCTCCTGACTGAACAGATAACTCAGATAGGTGCTGTTCACGCCTGCCGCTTCTGCCGCATCACCAAGTCCCACTGCTTCCCGGTAATGTCTCGCCGCATAATCCGCTGCAATCTTAACTGCCTGGCTTAAATCTTCCGGGATATTCGGTTCGCCACATTCAAATGCCTGCTCTGCCAGATGTTCCAGCTCTTTTTTCACCTCTCCGATATAGCCAAAATGCTGGTCCGCCCTTGAGCCGTCTACCTGTAACTTATGTTCCAGCTTCCGGAACCACTGCCGTACCAGCTGACTGTCGCACCGCTCTTTTTTTTGAACGCCTGTATTACTGTCCCGGCCATGAGAAGAAATTTATCCTTTTCACTTTTCTTCTTTAACAGCTCTGCCTCCTCCAAAAGTGTTTCTGCTTCTTTCGAGTTCTTTTCCCATCGCTCTATCTGCTTCATAATAGGCAATTCCATCCTTTTCATAGAAACTATTCTTTATCATCATCCTTGCCTGCTGATATGCCTGGCGAAGTGCATCTGCTCCAATACAGATATTACTGACACCGATCTTGTAGGCTTCCTCTTCTTCCGCACAGATCTTATAACACGCCGATGCCGTTCCGGTCAGATGCTGATACATCACACTGCTTTTGTATTCATCTGACAGATCCAGAAAGCAACAATATGTTCCATTTCCTAGATAGATCATTTCTTTTTCCGTCTCGGATTCGCCGGGTCTTGACTGTAACTTTTCCTGCATACGCCTGTAGAATTCCAGACTATACTGCTCTTTTCTTGCTTCTTCCAGCGGATCCTCGGTATACTCTGTTTCTTCTCTTTTGATCACGATCACTGCACTGTTCTTATATTTTCCACGTATTCCTGCCCGGATTCTTTTTTTCTTCCCGTTCCTCTCCGGACAGGGTTCCCGCCAGGATCTGGTTAAAAAACAGGAATTTTTCATTCATATTTCCTGTCTGATCCGACTTCTCTCCCGTTTTCCCGTCAGCATCTGCATTGTTATCTTCTTCTGGATCCTTTTTCATATCCGCATGTTCCTGCGTCTGCTGTTTCTGATCTTTCACACCTGCTTCTTCCTTGCTCTGCCGGATATGTTCTTCCGCCGCTTCAAGAACCGTATACAGACTTTCTTCATTCAGTGTATTCTTTAATACATACTCGTCTGCTCCTTCTTTCATCGCCTTTTTCACATATTCGAATTCATCATGACAGCTAAGTACGATCACATAGATGTCCGGATATTTTCTCCGGATTTCCCGGATCAGTTCGATCCCGTCCATCAGCGGCATTGCAATATCAGTAACAACCAGATCTATCTTTTCCCGGTCCAACACCTCCAGTGCTTCTTCCCCATCTCTTACATCCGCCGTAATCTCAAATCCTGCCTTTTCCCATGACGACAACATCTTCAGATAACTCCGCACAAGAAAGTCATCGTCCGCCAGTAATGCTTTTCTCATGATTCTTCATCCTCACTTCTGTTCACAGGCAGATAGATCGTTGCCTCTGTACCTTCTCCGCTGCTTTTCAGCGAAAGCTTTGCCTGTGTTCCATAATATAATTGCAGTCTTTCCTGAATATTCGGTATTCCGACTGCCGTAAGTCCCTTCGTCTTCTTTCCCTTCTTTTTCAATAATTCTTCAATCTGTTCCTGTGTCATTCCTCTTCCGTTATCCCTGACCTTCATATAAAGTCTGGAGCCGGAAGTATACGCTTCTATCGTTAAATGTTTTCTGTTATTTTTCAGATCCAGTCCATGAATCAACGCATTTTCTACAAGGGGCTGTAAGATCAGTCTTGGTATCAGACATTGCTCTGCTTCGCGCTCTATCGCGTAAGCTGCCTGATATTCTTCTCCATTGCGGAATTCCTGCAGATGAATATAATTCTTCAACACCTGTATTTCCTCTGCAACAGTCAGAAATGTGCCCTTTTTTCCGTATACATGTCTGCAATAACTCTACAAAATCCCCTGATGACCGTTGCAATCTCTTTCTCATTGTGGATCATTGCATAACACTTGATCGAATTCAGTGTATTATACATAAAATGCGGTGTGATCTGATACTGCAGTGCCTCCAGTTCCGCATCCTTTTTCTTCTTTTCTTCCTGAATAAGCTGTCCGATCAGTTCTTCGATCCGGTCTAACATCCGGTTAAATTCTTCCGCAGCAAGACCAATCTCGTCTTTGGATACGACCTCTGCCCTGGTGTCCATCTCGCCATCCGCAATTGACTGCATTGCAGTCATCAGCTTTCTCACCGGTTTATAGACAATCCTTGAAATGTATATCGCCGCCAGCATTGCGATCAGCCCGAACACGGCCGCCACACCGAATACATATTTCCGCATCTGCGCCAGGTCACCTAATACGGCACTTCTCTTTACACTGGCAAAAATTCCGCAGCCGGAAAAGCTTCCTTCACAGTAAATGTATATATTTTCTTTATCTGCCCCGGTAACTTCAGAATGACTGATAAAATTTTTATACTTCTTTACCGGAAATTTATTGCCCATCCGGGACTGCTCTCTGGTGCAATGATCCTGCCGTCTTCGATCAGTTCGATCTGTCCCAGTTCCTGATTCGACGGATCTTCCAGATAATCATATCTTAAGTTCTGTTCTTCGATATTCGCACACAGATAACCGATCACCTGTCCATCTTCTCCGGTTACCTTTTCCGTAAACTGTAATAATTTATCTTTGCTGTGCACCAGATCATCCATGATCGCCGGTCCGCCATTTTTTTCCACATAGTGTTTCAAATTGACGAAGGTTATCCTCCTTAAGTCCACTTCTGTACACCGGATAATCCAGCGTTGTAACAAACTGACTCTCGCCTGGGATCACCAGATACATACTGGAGATTGCCTGATCCATCTTGGAAAATGTACGTAATCTTGTTGAGATATTGTTCAGCCGTTTCTCATCTTTGTCATTCAGATATTGTTCCAGTTCCTCTTTGATCTCTTTGTCACAGGATGCTTTGATATCGATATTGCATACATTTTTTAACATATCATCTACGGTATCCGTAAGCAGCCTGGTTCTCTGACTGAGCACTGTTATGTAATTTTCCTCAATCATCCGGGATGACCTTCCATAAAATACGAAAGCCATGGCTGCTGCCGTAAGCAGTGTGATCCCGGTGATTGCGATCAGGACCTTACTTCTTATACTTCTGACTTTCATCTTTTTTTCTGTACTCCTTTACATTGTCCTGTGTCAGTATCTCTGCATTCAGATAATACTTCTTTTTTCAGATGCTTTCCGTTCCGCAGATTCTGGATATAGTGAATCGTTTCATAACCAATCTCATATCCCGACTGTGCCGCAAGCGCCAAGATCTGCCCATTTTCTACTGCCTTAAGGGAATCTTCCTGTTCATCCACTGCCACAATTTTGATATCAGTATCTTTCAATTCATCAACAAGTCCCATCGCAGTGACAGCACTGGTCGCCATAATTCCCCTGATTTGCGGATATTGTCCCATAAGATCCCGTACTTTCTGTTCCGACATCTGCAGATTGGCATAGCCGCTTTCTACGAACTTCACCGTCATCTCCGGTTCGGACTTCATATATTCTTCAAATCCTTCCACACGTTCTCTGTGGCCTTTCTGTTTTAAATCACCTGCCACAATTCCTACCTGGCCTTTGTGGTCTAACTGTTCTGCCAGTTCCTGTGCCAGCTGATATCCTGTCTTATGATTGTCGATTCCGATATATGGAAGTTCTCCGCCCACCATTCCATTGTCAAAACATACTGCCGTAATCTTCTTTTTTCTCTATTTCATCCAGATAGTCCGGAACATGATAAGAGTCAATCGGTGCAACTGCCAGCGCATCCACATTCTGATCGATCAGCTTTTCCACCTGCTTTTCCTGAACTTCCCGGTCCAGTTCCGAATCCGGAGCAAGCGTGATCACATCCATGTCATATTTTGCAGCTGCCGCTTCCATGCCGGAATTCACCGACATCCAGTACTCACTGGTATTGGATTTGGTTACAACTCCTACCACATACCGGTCTTTTGCCTTCTGCCAGGAACTGTGATTACTGCAGCCGCAGCACAGAATTACCGTCATGAGTAATAAAGCTGATATCTGTTTTCCTCTTCTCTGTCTTATTATCATTCTAATCATCCCTTTATCTGCAAAACCTGCCACTGGCACCTTCTCTTGCATCTCTGGTATCAGGGCTGTGTACCCCGGATTATCTTACAGGTTGTATTTTGTCTTAATATCGATTCCTGTATACAGATATTCTGTGTCCGGATAGGTTCCGTTCAACAAGATATCTGCAAGGATCCTCGGCGGCCGGTATCCCTGTTCGAACCCATTCTGATCGATCAGGAAATCTGCGGTTCCTTCTTTTAACAGTGTTTCATTCTTTGCAGTCTGGTCATAGATCACAACATATGGCCGCTGCTCTACACCAAGTTTGCGGAATGCCTCGACGATGCCTTCCTGTCCGCCGGATACCACAAAGATTCCGTTAATCCCGGATATACTCATCATGGCATTCTCTATAATGTGTTCCACTTCATCTGCATTGTTAAAGCTTCCCTGCACGCCGGCAATCTCAAGCTTTGGTGAAATATTCTTTATCTCTTCTACGAATCCGTCTACACGAGAGTTATTCAGCATACTGCTGAAATATCCGGTAATGACAAGGATCTTTCCGACGCCTCTGGTCATCATCCCGAATAACCCTGCTGCTGTCTGCCCGCTTAACTTATTATCCATTCCGACAAAACAGCATCTCTTTGTTCCTACGATATCCGAGTTGAATGTCACGACCGGAATCTTCTTTTCATTCACCAGCCAGTTTAATTTCTCCCTGACGCCTTCGGTATCTACCGGCATCAGTGCCAGTCCCTGGATTCCTTCTTTCACCAGTTCGTCAATTGCACGCAACTGGTCCTCTTCACGAACGGAAGTATTCTCTTTTACGATCACTTCTACGCCAAGTTCTTCCAGTTCTTTTTTTCCGGTCTGTATTCCTCTTTTGACTTCCAGCATGAAGGAAGATCCCGAAAGCTGTGTTACGATCCCGATCTTTTTCTTTCCTCCGGCACTTTTCTGTCTCTTTCTTGCTTTGTGCACATATCCCATCTCTTCGGCGGTTCTTTTCACCATTTCTGCCACTTCCGGGTTGATCCGGCCGCGGTTATTAAGTGCCCGGTCTACGGTTCCTCTTGATACACCTGCTTTTTCGGCGATCTGTTGTATTGTTACTGACATATACGCTCTCCTTATAACTACTGATTCACTGTGTAAATCTCTGATTTCTTATCTTGCATACTATACTATAATAATATCACGCACTCAAAAAGCACGCAATATCCCACTGCGTGCTTTTCTTATTTCGTAACATTTTACAATTCTGTTCTCTCTGTAACAGGCCTTACCTCCTGTTTTTCGGCATATTGCCGATACTATCTATTCAGGCGGTATCCTGCTCCCCCATACTGTCTCTATGATCTTCGGATCTCTCGGATCGTCTTCCAGTTTTTCTCTTAACCGGTTGATATGCACCGATACGGTTGCCGCATCCGACACATAATCGAATCCCCATATCTTTTCAAATAATGCTTCCTTTGAAAATACAATGTTCGGATTCTTTGCCAGAAATACGAGAAGTTCAAATTCCCTGTGAGGAAGCTTCACTTCTTCTCCTGCTTTCCATACTCTCCATGTCTGCGGCTCAATCACGACATCTTCTACTTTGATCTGCTCCTGTGCATTTTCTTTCTCTTCTCTTTCTTTATGCCTGGTCGTCAGCCTTTCATAACGCTTCAAATGTGAACGTACTCTTGCGACAAGCTGTGACGGATCAAATGGCTTCGTGATATAATCATCCGCACCAAGTCCCAGTCCCCTGATCACATCAACGCCTTGTCCGTGCCGTCACCATAAGGATCGGAATGTCTATCTCATCCCTGATCTTCCTGCAGATATCATATCCGCTGCATCCCGGAAGCATCAGATCCAGAAGTATCAGGTCATAATGATTCGTTTTCAATTCGGAAAGTGCCTTTTTCCCGTCTTCAATGATTTTTGTCTCATATCCGTTACTCTCCAGATAATCACTTTCTAACTGTGCAATCTTCCTGTCATCTTCTACGATCAGTATTCTGGACATCCTACATTCACTCCTCACATATTTTTATCAGCTCTTGGAAAGCGCAGTATCAATTTCAGCCCGCCGTCATTCACAGCTTCCACACTTCCTCCATGCTCTTCCATAATGTATTTTACCACATAAAGTCCGACACCGCTTCCCTTCTTTGTTCTGGCCTCATCGCATCTGTAAAACCTGTCAAATATCCTGCCGATCTTTTCTTCCGGCACGCCGTCTCCGTTATCTTTCCATTCCAGGATTACATGACTTTCATCCTTTCTGACACGCAGCCAGATCTCCACCGGTTTTCTTTCTACATATTTCCTGCTGTTCTCCAGAAGGTTCTCCAGTATACGTTGGATCTGCTCTATATCCACATTGACATCCGGAAGGATCTCTTCTTCCTGTTCCATTACAAGCTGGACTTCGGACGGATCCAGGGTCTTTTTCTTTTTGTGCTGTGAATCCCTGTACATATTCTGCAAGATCGATCTGTATCATATGAACTGGCATCTGCCCGCTTTCCATTCTGGAGAAATCGAACAATTTCTGTAGCAAGATATTCATATCTTCCGTAGATTCATAGGCCGTCTCCAGATACATTGTCCGTTTGTCTTCCGTATTTGCCACACCATCCAGAACCCCTTTGATATAGCCCCGGATTGACGTAAGCGGAGTTCTTAGATCGTGAGAGATTCCTGTTACCATATCTGTCCTTGCCTTTTCATTCCGTTCCCGTATCTTCTGATCTTCCAGAATTGTCCTCTGCATCTCATTGAACGCACGGCAGACCCGTTCGAACTCTTCCTGTCCTTCATATACGATCTCTTCTTCCAGATTGCCGTCCTGGATCCTTTTTGCACCTTCAACCAGGCAGTCTAACGGCTCCATGACAAGACGGTTCATTCATTTTTTTGTAAATATGGATGCCAGGAGAAGCAATGCCAGAATCGCTATAATGCCTACAACCAGCACGATCAGTACCAGAAATGAAAAAGACTCCCGGATGGCTTCTTTCCCGATATCCTTCGAGATATCCCATACATCCCCGTCCATCTTTTCATATCCGATCTCTTCAAATGTTCTTTCAAATCTGTCTTCACATGCTCCTATCACAGCTGTTCCGATTAGAAGCAGCGTAACCATCGACAGGAATAAAAACAGCATATTGGAACGAAATAATTTCTTTTTTAACGGCATAGCTTCTCACCTTCTTGTTGTTCTTATCTCTTTTCTTCATCATAGCATATTCTTATCTTCTATGCATTGCCGGTCTGCAGATTTTACTTTACGCTTCTCTTTTTATATTTTTTCTTACGCATATGTGCTTTGTATTCTTCCTGCTGTCCTCTTAAATTTAATATGATCAGCAGTCCGGCAACCGATGTAAGACTTCCGATCAGGAAATGTCCCCACATTGCAACCGACATCGCACTGATCTCAAATAATCCCGGCAGGATCACAAGTGCTCCAAATGTTCCACATATCATTGTAACACAGATAAATCCACGCAATACATTAAACGGAATACAACTGCGGATCACTGCTGTCATGGAAATAATAATCAGTGTCAGGTACATGATTGTCTGTTTCTCGCCGGATGCCATCGGAAGAAAGAGCGTTGTAACACCTATCATCACCGCGGCCACAATTCCGAATGGTGCCGCATTCCAGATCGCAGTGGAAAGGAATCTTCCTTTGATCCGTCTCGTATCTGATTCCAGAATTGTCAGGAAGGACGGATAAGCTTCTATACACGCATCGATCAATGTAATCTGTATCGGAATGAATGGAAATGGCGTATTCGTAAGGACACAGAAGATGGATACCAGTACCGAATAAATCGTTTTTATAAAGAATACTCCTGCTGTTCTTGTTACATTATGGATGACCTTTCTTCCTTCCATTACTACCTGCGGAAGGTGTGTAAAGTCAGAATCCATAAGGACAACCTGCGCGATCTGTCTGCTTGCATCACTTCCGTCTGCAATTGCGATCGAACAATCTGCTTCTCTGAGTGCGAGAAGATCATTCACTCCGTCTCCGGTCATTGCCACCTTGTGCCCCTGTCTCTGGAATGCCTTTACCAGTTCCTGCTTCTGCTTAGGTGTCACTCTTGCAAATACGGTATACTCCCGGCAGATTGCATCATTATCCGGCTCCTCACCGACGGATGACATATCAATTGCATCTGCCCATCCTCTCAGCCCTGCACGTTTTGCTATCATAGCAACTGTCTTGACATGATCGCCGGAAATGACTTTGACATCTACCTGTCTGTGGAAAAATTCCAGTGTCTCTTTTGCATTGCGACGGATCTGATCCTCAAGCACGACACCGTATAATGGCTGGATCTGTGCCGGTAAATGTTCCTCATCTTTCCATTCTCCGTCATAATATCCGATCGCTACCAGTCTTCTTCCATGCTCCAGTTCATTTTCCAGACTTTCCGGAAGTGTTCCAAGAATCCGCTCCGGTGCACCGACAAAAACGGTTCCCTTTCAATAAAACTGATACTTCCCCATTTTCGTTTTGATGAAAAGGATATTTTATTCTTTATAAAGTACGTTTTATCTGTCCTGTCATTATATTTTTCTTTATATCTGATATTTTTTTCTTCCACATTTTTTCTCTTCAGACTTCTTCTCCGCAAATGCTTTTTTCAGTGCCTGGAATGTTGCATTATTATCATCACTTGCATCCAGATAAGCCCGTACCAACTGTTTTTCTTCATCTTCCGTCAGATTAATTTCTTCATCTCGGTCCATCGGGATCACATATTTTACTTTCAGTTTTCCATCTGTAATGGTTCCGGTCTTATCCAGACACAGCACATCTACATGCGCCAGTGTTTCCAGTGAATAGATATTCTGAACCAGGATTTTCATCTTCGCCAGACGGATCACACCGGTTGCCAGTGATACAGAGATCAGTAACACCAGTCCTTTTGGAAGCATTCCGAGAAGTGCCGCCGCTGAAGCGACAACCGATTCATTTACCGGTGCTTTCCGCAATACAAACGCTTCTAAGAATAAGAGGATTCCAAGTGGAATAATCAAGCTACTTGTAAATCTTGTAACCTTTCTCATAGAGCCTAATAGCTCTGACTGTACCTGCTTTTCTTTTTTACTTCGTTTACAAGACTAGTTGCATAGTTATCATTTCCTACATGGATGACTTCCGCACAGGCCTTACCGGAAATCACGGAACTTCCTGAATATAACGTACTTCCCACTTCCTTTATCACAGGATCACTTTCTCCTGTCAGAAGGGATTCATTGACCTCCAGACTGCCGCTTGTAACAATACTGTCATTGCAGATCTGGCTTCCGCTTTCCAGGATCACGATATCTCCTTTTACGATATCTTTTAATTCAATCTCCTGATCTTCGCCTTCTCTTCTTACTTTTATAGCTGGCCGGTTCAGAATAGATAATTCATCTACCAGTTTCTTGGCTTTGCATTCCTGTGCGATCCCAATCACGATATTCAGTATAATGATCGCGATGAAGATCATGTTGGTATACGCTCCCACTGCGAATAACAATCCTGCAATGATGAAATTCAACAGATTGAATAATGTCAGCACATTTTCCCGGATGATCTGTTTCTTGCTTTTTGTAATGCTTTCCGGTTCTTGCTCTCCTTCGCCTTTTTTCCTTTTTTTCTTCTACTTCCTGCATGGACAGACCATATATCTTTTTTTCCATAATACAATCCCCTCCTGTACGACTTGACTTTTTTCAGTCTCTATCCTACAGAAGGGGATTAAATAAACGGATATGAAGTTTTAAATATTTTTTAAACTCTTATTATTTCTTCACATTAAATGCTGCTTTTCCAGGATATACAGCACTTGTTCCAAGTTCTTCTTCAATTCTCAGCAACTGGTTGTATTTTGCAACTCGTTCTGATCTGGAAGGTGCTCCTGTCTTGATCTGGCAGGTATTAAGTGCTACTGCAAGATCTGCAATTGTTGTATCTTCTGTCTCTCCGGAACGGTGAGATGAGATAGCTGTGTAGCCGGCTTTATGAGCCATCTTGATTGCTTCCAGTGTCTCTGATACTGATCCGATCTGGTTTAACTTGATAAGGATTGAGTTACCGCATCCAAGTTCGATACCTTTGGAAAGTCTCTCTGTATTCGTTACGAACAGATCGTCTCCGACTAATTGCACCTTATCTCCAAGTTCAGCTGTCAGTTTCTGCCATCCTTCCCAGTCTTCTTCGTCTAATGCATCTTCGATAGAGATGATCGGATACTTGTTACCAGTTTCTTCCAGTGCTCGATAAGTTCTTCGGAAGTAAATTTTGTACCTGCTTTTGGAAGTACATATTCGCCCTTCTTCTCACCTTTCCATTCAGAAGATGCTGCATCCATAGCAATCATGAAGTCTTTTCCAGGCTCATATCCAGCATCTTTTACTGCATCTAAGATGTACTGGATTGCTTCTTCATCAGATGCAAGGTCCGGTGCAAATCCACCTTCATCACCTACGGAAGTTGCAAGTCCTTTTGATTTTAATAATGCTGCCAGTGCATGGAATACTTCTGCACACCAGCGGAGTGCTTCTTTGAAGCTTGGTGCTCCTACAGGCATGATCATGAATTCCTGTACGTCAACTGTGTTGGCCGCATGTGCGCCTCCGTTTAATATATTCATCATAGGTACCGGAAGTCTGTTACCATTTACGCCTCCGAGGAAACGGTAAAGCGGGATCTCCAGTGCATTTGCTGCTGCACGTGCACTTGCGATCGATACCGCAAGGATTGCATTTGCTCCTAAGTTCGATTTATCTTTTGTTCCGTCTGCTGCGATCATTGCTGTATCTACTGCATAAATGTCTGATGCATCTACACCTTTCAGTGCATCGTTAATCACTGTATTAATATTCTCTACGGCTTTGGTTACACCTTTTCCGCCGAAACGTGATTTGTCTCCGTCACGAAGTTCCAGTGCTTCGAATTCTCCTGTAGATGCGCCGCTTGGTGCTACACCTCTTCCTACAGTTCCATCCAGAAGATATACTTCTGCCTCTACCGTCGGATTACCTCTCGAATCAATAATCTCTCTTCCAATAACCTTCTCAATTGCTAAAAAATTCTCCATGTCAAGATCCTTTCCCATGGAACTACTTCTGCCTCTCTTGCTCAGGGATGAGACAGAAGGAGTATGCCATGATTTATTCACACGATAGTTAGATTATTCTAACTATCGTCACTGCATCATCATCCGGTGCTTCATTTGCAAGTACACTATCACATGCAAGAACAGCTCCATCAGCCTTGCATGTCTCTTCCCATGTTCTCATCCATTCTCCGTCTCCCCATCCATAAGATCCGAAGAGTGCGATCTTCTTGCCTCCAAGTTTTCCTTCACAGTCAGAGAACATTGGCTCGAATTCGCTGTCTTCCAGTTCTTCTGCTCCCATAGCCGGGCAGCCGAATGCCACTGCATCGTAAGCGTCCATCTTGTCTGCGCCAAATTCTGAAGCCGTTAATACATCAACTTCTGCTCCTGCCGCCTTTGCTCCTTCTGCTACTTCGTTGGCCATTGCCTCTGTGTTACCTGTTCCGCTCCAATATACTACTGCAATTTTACTCATTGTTTCTACCTCTTTCATTGATAAATTTATATGTCAGGCAGCTACCGTAAGCTGCAAAACACTTCTTCCCTGCTGCCAGAGACGTACATAGACATCTCTGCATTTTTTATATTTTGCAAATCACTGATTCCAGAACTCAATCTGATCTTCCACGTCTGTATCATCTGCAAATGTCATATTAAATAAATTTGCTGATTTCATAGATGCCAGTGTTGCCGAACAATGTTCCACCAGACATTTTTCAATCAGATATCTGTCCATCACCTTAGTACCTCTAACAAGTGTTAGTTATATCTAACAATCTATATTTGAATACTATATCATTCTTCCCTTGCTGTCAAGAATTATGTATAAAAAAAGAAGCTTAATGACATAAATCCTCATTAAACTTCTTAGATTGTAAATATTTTTAGCAAAACCGTCTCATATGTATAATATTCCAAATACAACTCTTCCTTATAATGCTTCTAACGCTGTATTAGATCCAACCAAAATCAAAACCATATCTTTTCGCAATACTTCTAAAGGATCCGGGTTGACTTCTACATGCGCCCCACTTTTAATTCCTACGACATTCACTTCATAGTTCCGGCGCACATCCAGTTCTTTCAAAGTTTTTCCACTCCATTTAGCCGGCATTGGAGTTTCCACTATACTATAGGCCGGAGATAGTGCAATCCAATCTGTAAAACTGGCTGACATAAGATTCTTTGCCAGACGGACTCCCATTTCTTTCTCCGGAAAAATGATGGTATCCACACCGATTTTCTTTAATACAGTTGCATGACGGTTATTTTTTGCTTTTGCGATTACGTTCGGTACTCCAATTTCCTTACACTCAAGTGCTGCCATAATACTTGCTTCCAGACTTTCTGCTTCAGCAATCACAACAGCGTCCAGATTTCTTGTTCCAAGAGATCTGATAAATTCTGGATCTCCAATATCTGCCTGCATCGCATATGATACAGAATCAGCAATTCCATTTACCCGCTCCATATCTTTATCTACAGCAACTACCTCACATCCAAGTTTTTGTAATTCTAATGCAATGCTTTCTCCAAAACTTCCCAAACCAAATACTGCAAATTGTTTCTTCATAATCTTTTCCTCCTTGTTACCCAATCATAATCTTTTCCGTTGGAAGTGTCCGCATCTTTTCTTTTAAGTTCACCTTTCCTGCAAATAATAATGCAATGGTCATAGGCCCGACACGTCCTATATACATCATTATCATCAGCACAATCTTGCTTCCCGTCCGCAAGTGTGTTGTCAGATCCTGCGAGAGTCCAACTGTCGCCATTGCAGATGCGGTCTCATACATGATTCTCTGAAATGAAATTGTATCTGGTTCAATGACAGCAACAAATGTTGTTCCTGTTATGTATATAGCTAATGCCAACATAATTGTAACAAATGCTACATGGAAGTTTTTTTTTCATCCACTTTTCTCCGGAAACATTCAATATCATGCCCTCCCCGAAGCATTGTATGAAATGCGAGAAATAAAAGTGCAAATGTCGTCGTCTTCAGACCACCTGCAGTTCCTCCCGGAGAACCGCCTATAAACATCAAAATAATATTTAAAAAACCAGTTTCTTCGTACATCCCAGATTGCTGAAATGTACTAAACCCAGCCGTTCTTGTTGTCACAGCCTGAAATGCGGAAACCATCAATTTCTGTCCGGTATTAAGATGCCCTATCGTTGCCGGATTATGATACTCCAGTGCAAAGTTCAAAACTGTCCCTGCTATCAATAAGAATCCCGTTGTAATGATCGCTATTTTTGAATGTAACTTAAGTCTGGTAAACCAGCATTTTCCGGGAATTTCCCGATGCCAAATCTTCTTTCCGTTATCAATCACGTCATACCACACGGTAAAACCAATTCCGCCAAGGATAATCAACAGCATTGTTATAATATTAATCAAAGGATCTGTTGCGTATCTTGCCAGACTGTCATCTCCAAGGATGTCAATTCCTGCGTTGCAAAATGCAGAAATTGAATGAAAAATTCCATACCAGATTCCTTTTGCAACCCCATAGTCCCGAATAAATTGTATGGCGTAAAAACGGCCCCAATTCCTTCTACTACTACTGTCCCAATCAAAATTTTACGTACCAGACCTACCAGACCACCGAGAGAATTCATATTATAAGCTTCTTGAATAACAACTCTCTCTTTTACCGTAATCTTTCTTTTCAGAAGCATAAAAAATGCGGTAATACATGCAATCACGCCCAATCCTCCAATCTGAATTAAAATCAGCAAAATTACTTTTCCTGTAATTGTAAATTGGTATTTGGGAACAATTGTAACCAATCCGGTCACACATACCGATGATGTTGATGTAAAAAGCGCATCCAGAAAACTGATTGATTTTTCGTTAGATACCGGCAACCATAAAAGCACCGCTCCAAGAAAAATTACACTTAGAAAACCTACTGCCAGAATTTTCATGGTATTCCATCTGATATTTTGTTTTCCTGTTTTCTTCATTTATATTTTTCCTCTTTTCTGTCTTGTTCTTCCAAAATTGACTATCTTTTTAATCTACACTTGCGCTTCGCAAAAGTCAACAGTTATTCTTCCTTCGTACAGAGAACTTGCCACCGGCAACTTCTCTTGCATACTTTGATCGGGTAGGAGGTCAATAATTATTCCCACTACTAGAGCGGATTAGGGACTTTCACCCGTTAGAAACGTGCGCCGCAAAGGCGCACGTATTAAAATGAACAGGGACGACTTTTGTCATCCCTGTTCATTTCTTTATCCATTATTTTTTAGATATTTTTTCATATTGTATCTTTACTCATCGAGCAGATTCTGCATACTTCTAAGTCCAATGATCAGAGTGGATGTATTATGAAGTAATGCGGATGTTGTCGGCATGATGATACCTGCTACACCAGTGCGATAAGTCCTGCATTGAATCCTACAATTGAATGATAATTGTGGCTGATTCTCTTGATCAGACCGTTACTGATCTTCTTTAATGTAACCAGTTCTTTTAAATTGTCTGCGCCAACTGTAATATCAGCAATTTCTCTTGCAATCTCTGCTCCATCACTGATTGCGATTCCTACATTGGCTGCGGAAAGTGCCGGTGAATCGTTGATACCGTCACCAATCATGATAACTTTACGTCCGGCTGCTTTTTCTCTTTCACAGAATTCTGCCTTATCTTCCGGTAATACCTCCGCATAATATTCATCTACACCAACACGCTTTGCAATAGCCTTTGCTGTACGTTCACTGTCACCTGTCATCATGACAATTTTGCTAAGTCCGGCCTTTCGCAGTTCACGAATCACTTCTACTGCTTCTTCACGCAATGGATCTTCGATACAGATCACGGCTGCAAGTTTTCCTTCAATTGCCATATAAAGATGTGAATATTCTTCGGGCAGATTCTCAAATTTTTCTTCCATGCCTTCCGGTATTACTACTTTTTCATCTTCAAATACAAAGTGATAACTTCCGATTACAGCTTTCTTTCCTTCAATCTGTGTTGAGATGCCGTGAGCAACAATATACTCAACTTTTGAATGCATTTCTTCGTGATCCAAATGTTTTGTCTTTGCCGCACTTACCACTGCTTTTGCCATTGAGTGAGGGAAATGTTCCTCCAGGCATGCAGCAATACGGAGCAATTCATCCTCACTCATTCCGTTAAATGATACCACTTCTGCTACCGTCGGTTTTGCCTTTGTCAGTGTACCGGTCTTGTCAAATACGATCGTATCTGCTTCGGCAACCGCTTCCAGATATTTTCCACCTTTTACAGTAATCTTGTACAAACCTGCTTCACGGATTGCAGAAAGTACGGAGATTGGCATAGCGAGCTTTAATGCACATGAAAAGTCTACCATCAAAATCGACAGTGCCTTTGTTGCATTTCTTGTAAGCAGATAGGTAAGGGCCGTACCGCCAAGCGAATACGGAACTAGTTTATCTGCAAGATGCTCTGCCCTGCTTTCCAGTCCGGATTTTAATTTCTCGGATTCTTCGATCATTGCTGCAATCTTCTCATAACGGCTGGAACCGCCGACTGCTTTAACATCGACTGTCACTTCTCCTTCTTCTACAACAGTTCCGGCATAAACATAATTTCCTGTAGTTCTTCTTACCGGAACAGATTCTCCTGTCAGTGAAGCTTGATTGATCATAGCTTCTCCATCCACAACCTCTCCGTCAAACGGGATGACATTTCCCATATGTACGACAACCTGGTCTCCGGATTTGATCTGATTAGAAGAAACCAGAACCGTCTGATCTCCGGTCTTTAACCATACTTTTCCTACATTTAATGACATGGTTCTTGCCAGGTCATCTACAGACTTTTTATGTGTCCACTCTTCTAAGAGTTCACCGATTCCAAGCAAGAACATGATCGAACTTGCCGTACTGAAATCACTTCTGAAGATTGATACTCCGATTGCTGTTGCATCCAGTACCGGAACTTCAATCCTTCTTTCCATCAGGGTCTTGATGCCCTTCCAGATATATTTTGCCGACATGATCGTTGTATATGCTGCCGAGATCGGATATGGCAGTAAGAATTTTCTTCCATAATGGAACAGAATCTTATCCACCAGTTTCTCCTGATACTCTGCATTCATTGCTCTTCCGGATGTCTCTAACAGGCCATTCGGCACTTCTACTTCCTCATAACGGAATCTGCGGAGTACTTCGATGATTGTTTCTCTGTTTCCCTTATAATGAATCGTTGCGTCCGCCGTTCTGTCATAGACATCTGCGCGGAATACGCCGTCTATATTCTGCAGATAAAAGAGAAGAATGTCCGCCTGTTCATGAGTCATGCGTTTCTGCTCCATGTGGATACGGATTCTTCCTCTTATCTCATGCTTAATCTTAAATTTCACTCTTGTCACCTCTTGCTAGTCTTACAAAAGCACCTGCAGATGTTCCGCAGGTGCCTGTGTCTATGTATTTTCGGCAACTTTTCTTTATCTTCAGTACCGGATTTTTATTCTTCTGTTGCTTCAGCAGTATCTTCTGCTGTCTCTTCTGTCTCGCAAAAATCATCTACAACTTCTGCTTCTGCCTCTGCTACTCTGTCTTCATTGATCTGCTTTGCTTCTGCTAAAATATCTCCTGCATTCTCCTGAACGCTTGTTGCAGTCTTCATCACACAAGATTTTGCTCTTAATACGGCTGCTGTACAGTTTGTATAAACTTTCTTAGCATCATCACTTGTCAGGATCTTGATTCCCGCTGTTCCGAAAGCTACTCCTGCCGCAAAAAAGTCCTGGTTTTTTCCAATTAATGTCTTTTAAATTTAACATATGTATTCCCTCCATTGTATATTTATTAATTCATCACTACAAACATTATAACAAAAGGACATCCCTTCATTTGTGTCCGGCAGTCGTTTTTGTTTCTGCAAATTATAACACCAAGGAATGTCCTTTTCAAATATTTTCAGGCTATTGATAAATTTTATCAACTGCATATTTATGACTGCACTGTTATGTTCCGTACTTTCTGATCTTCTACATAACCACATGCTTTCAGTCCTGCCTGTATCACAGCATTCCAGTTCTTTGCAGACAGATGCTTGATCGTATCATCGTCCAGTTCAACTGTACATGCATTCTGCAGGTCACAGTCCGGATCACATGCTACTTTATACATATTTCTTCGATTGATTGCTCCGATTTCCTCCAGCTTGTTGATCATCCGGTATACGGTCGCTGTTCCGATGCTTGGATCGATCCGAGATGCGCGGTAATAGATTTCTTTGCAACAGGAACAGTTTTCTTCCAGTATAATATCCAGAAGCATCAGTCTCTGCTTGGTGATCCTGCATCCACTGGCTTTTAGTTTCTGTACAATCGCTTCTTTTGCCTTATCCACCTGTCATCCTCCTATCATATCTACTCTGTAATAGAAACAACCTGAAATCCTGCTTTTTCAACTGTTTTTTTCAAAACATCATTTGCAATCTCACGGTCATAAGACACCACTGCTTCTTTCTTCTGTAAGTCCACTCTTGCCGAAACACCTTCTATCTCATTTAACGCTTTCTTTACTGACTGTACGCAGTGCTCACAGGTCATACCTTCGATATGAACTGTCTTCTTTCCGATCACCGGATTCTTCAGTTCTTTATCGTCAGTTTTGATGATACCGGTTCCGCCGCCACAGCAGGGACTGTCACCTTTAAAATGCCTGATTGCTCCTCTCAGTGCAAATCCAAGAAGAACGATCACGATTAATACAACTATAATATCTGCCATATCTCTATCCCTCTATTCTTTGTTCTCCTCATTATCCATGCTGAACTTTTCGTCTCTTTTTTTTCTCCTGCCATTTCCTGAACCAGAGAAATGCCTGATAGATAGAAGCACCGACAATGTAAAGGACAATCACGATCACGAACAGGTAGAACATAGAGCCTGTCGAATTGCCCATGACTGCCAACTCCTTTATTTACCATACATATTTTCGATCATTTTTTTCACTTCATCAGGATCTGAACTGCAGCATCCACCACCGCATCCACTGCATCCGGCACAGCTGCCGCCGCATCCCTGGATGACTCCATTTTTAAATCTCTTCACAATTCCGTATACCAGGTATGCGCAATACCCTAATATTAATGCTAAAATAATGATATCTGCTAAAATGGCTACCATGAAAACTGCCTCCTTCAAAGGGAAATCCGGACGTAAATGAGTTACGTCCGGTCCGCTCTACTTATGCATTTACAGAACGTTTGGAATAAACTTTCTGATCTTTGTACGGATCTGGTCTGAATAACAGGAACAGCATGACTGCTACTACCACAAATGCCACTGCTGTACCAACTCCAAATCCGCCGCCGGTTACTAATGTACCGATCTGGTATACACAAAGTGTTACGAGATAAGCGAATACATTCTGGAACAGGATTGCAAACCAGAACCATTTCTTAGACTGCATCTGCTGTGCCATTGTTGCAATCGCTGCCAGACAAGGGGAATCTAACAGGTTGAATAACAGGAATGAAAATGCTGCTACTGCACTTGGGAACCAGTTCTGGATAGCCTGAGCTACTGTTACAGTATCTTCTGACTGGCTCTCTGCTACGTTCGCAAGTACACCCATTGTTGAAACGATTGCTTCTTTTGCTGTGAATCCGGAGATAGAAGCTGCTACCGGCTGCCACTCTCCAAATCCAAGTGGTGCAAAGATTGGTGCAATAAATCCGCCGATTACTGCAAGTAAACTGTCTGCACTGTCATCTACAAGTCCGAATCCACCGTTCGTAAATCCGAATCCGCCAAGGAACCACATAACTACACATGCAAGGAACAGGATCGTTCCGGCTTTGATGATAAAGCCTTTCAGTCTTTCCCATACATGAAGAAGAACTGTCTTAGCCTGTGGAACATGATACTGTGGAAGCTCCATAACGAATGGTGCCGGTTTTCCTGAGAATGGTTTTGTCTTCTTCAGGATGATTGCTGCTACTAATACTGCTACGATACCTACAAAGTACATGATCGGTGCCATAAGTCCGCCTGCTGTGTAGCTTCCTGTTGCGTAGCTTGCCATAACTCCACCCATTAATGCGATAACCGGTAACTTCGCTCCGCATGGGATAAATGTTGCTGTCATAATTGTCAGACGTCTGTCATTGTCCTGTTCAATGGTCTTAGAAGCCATGATTCCAGGAATACCACAACCGGATGAAATCAGAAGCGGGATGAAGCTCTTACCAGACAGTCCGAAGTGTCTGAATACACGGTCCATAACGAATGCGATACGTACCATATATCCACAGTCTTCCAGGATAGAAAGGAAGAGGAACAGGATTGCCATCTGTGGTACGAATCCGAGTACGGCTCCGATACCGCCGATGATACCATCAACTACCAATCCTTCGATCACGCTGCTTACGCCGGCTGCTTCAAGTCCTTTTGAAGCGATATCCTGAATTGCACCTACGAATGTATCATTTGTCCAGTCTGTAACAATTGTACCGACTGTTGTTACGGAAATGTAATATACAACAAACATAACTGCGATGAAGATCGGAATACCAAGAATACGGTTGGTAACGATACGGTCGATCTTATCGGATATTGTCAATTTGTCTTTTCCTTTTTTGACAGTTGTATTAACGATCTTCTGGATGAATTTGTATCTTTCGTCTGTTACGATACTTTCCATATCATCGTCGTGCTTTGTCTCAAGTTCTTTTCTGTCTTTATCAACTGCTGCCTTTGCTGCTGCGGAAAGGTTCATACTTTCTACAACCTTGCTGTCGTTCTCAAGGAATTTCACCGCATACCATCTCTTCTTGTCTTCTGAGATTGTATCCGGCAGAACTCCCTTCACGTCTGCAACTCTGCTTCCATTTCTTTAGAGAAGATTTCTCTTGGAAGATCAACTTCTTTTTATTAGCTACTTTGATTGCTGTCTCAATCAGAGTATCCAGTCCTGTCTGCTTCAGAGCAGAAGTTTCAACAATCGGGCAGTCTAATAACATTGAAAGCCTATTTGTATCGATCTTGATTCCTCTCTTCTCCAGAAGATCTGTCATGTTCAGTGCGATAACTACCGGCACACCTGTCTCGATAAGCTGTGTAGTAAGATACAGGTTACGCTCGATATTCGTTGCATCTACAAGATCGATGATAACATCCGGATCATCATTTAAGATATAATCACGACTGACTACTTCTTCCAGTGTATATGGCGAAAGAGAATAGATACCCGGAAGGTCTGTTACGATGATGTCATCGTTCTTTCTCTTTCCTTTTAATTTTCCCTCTTTTTTCTCTACTGTAACACCTGGCCAGTTACCAACATACTGGTTGGCACCCGTTAAGGCGTTAAACATTGTCACCTAAAGTCATTGCTGTTTCTCCTTTCCTTAGATTGTTAGCATCTATAATACAGCAGACACCCCCGGTACTAAACCATGATGTGCCGCGCCATATCCTCATTTACTGCCACTCTGGAGTCTTTGACATTTACGATCACATTGCCTCCGATTTTCGACAGTACAACAACTTCCGCTCCTGCAACAAATCCAAGATTTGCCAGAAAACGTCTTGTCTCTTCATTTCCACCAATACGTGAGATTGTGTTTGTTTCACCGATACCGGCCATTGTAAGTGGCATAATAACACCTCATTTTCTTTATGTATGATTTTTTGCATTTTCTCTGCCTGTTTTGATAATAATTTTGATAATGATAAATGTTTTCATTATCTCCTGCAATAGTTAGTATATGCTAACGTTCGTTAGCTGTCAACCACTTTATTTCATTTTATTGATTATTTTTTCTCATTAAGATTTTTCTTTTATTTGCCAGTAATTTGGAACTATGCTATACTAAATTCAATGTTAACGTATGAAGGAAGGAATGACTTATTATGAGCAATGTATTAAATGAATCTGCTGAGAACTACCTTGAAACGATTCTGATTTTAAGCCAGAAACTGCCTGTAGTGCGTTCCGTAGATATTGCCAATGAGCTTGGATTCAAGAAATCCAGCGTCAGTGTTGCCATGAAGAACCTTCGCGAGAAGGAACATATTAAAGTAGATGAGCAGGGATTTATTCATTTGACACCATCCGGCCTGGAGATTGCAAATATGATTTACGAACGCCACACACTTTTATCATCCTGGCTGACACACCTTGGTGTACCGGAGGATGTTGCTGCAGCGGATGCATGCAAGATGGAACATGTGATCAGTAAAGAAAGTTTTGAAGCGATCAAGAAGCATGTATATGAGAACAAAGAAGTATAAAAAGTGTAAATAATCCATTTTTTATTTTCTTTTATATTATGAAATTTTATTTTTCACTTTATTTCAAAGGAGTCTTGATTTATGAACGAAAGTATTAAAAACATGATCGAACGCCGCAGTGTACGCGGTTACAAACCGGACATGATCCCGAAAGAAGATCTGGATTTGATTCTTGAAGCAGGCACTTATGCCGCAACCGGCATGGGAATGCAGTCACCGGTTATTGTTGCCGTTACAGACAAAGCCACCCGCGATCAGCTTTCCAAAATGAATGCGGATGTCATGGGAACTGATACAGATCCGTTCTACGGAGCACCGGTTGTCCTGGTTGTATTAGCTGATAAGAACAGACCGACACATATCTATGACGGAAGCCTTGTCATGGGCAATCTGATGAATGCTGCCGCTTCTCTTGGAATCGGAAGCTGCTGGATCCACCGGGCGAAAGAAGTCTTTGCATCGGAAGAAGGTAAGGCTCTTTTGAAAAAATGGGGCGTGGAAGGTGATTATGAAGGCATCGGACACTGCGTGCTCGGATATCCGGCCGGAGATGTGCCGAAAGCGAAGCCTCGTAAAGAAAATTATGTGTATCATGTAGATTAAATGAATAACGAGAACAGAAAAAGAGGAATCCCGGATCAATGTGATCTTTGGGATTCCTTTTTTCTTCGAGCAGCGTATTGTAAATCTGCTGTTTGATACTTCGGTATGTATGGTCTTATGCGTCCTTCCATACCTCTTCTGCGATTTCTTTCACCAGTTTTAATTTTGCCCACTGCTCTTCTTCTGTCAGTTTGTTACCAATTTCACAGGATGCAAATCCGCACTGCGGGCTTAAACACAATCTCTCAAGTGGAATATATTTTGCTGCTTCATAGATTCGTTTGATCACTGTTTCTTTGTCTTCAAGTTCCGGTGACTTAGTTGTGATCAGTCCCAGAACGACTTTCTTATCTTCTGAAACCTTTGCCAGCGGCGCAAATCCGCCCGATCTTGCATCATCATACTCCAGGAATAAAGCGTCTACATTTTCCTTTGCAAATACATAGTCTGCTACGGAATCATATGGGGCTTGTGAAGAATGTAGAGTGATAGTTACCTCTGCAGATATGTGAAGTAATCATCATATCTTCCGGTTTCCCTTCTAATGCAAGGTTATTCACTTCCAGTAACTGTGCTTTTACTTTGTTCAGATCCAGCCCCAGTCTCTCATATCTCTGCTTTGCGGCATCTCCTACGATTGCGCCCCATGTACAGTCATCTAACTGAAGGTTACTGCATCCCGCTTCATAGAACTGTCTGATAACCTCCTGATATGCTTTTCCGATGTCCTGAATCAATTCTTCGTTTGTTGCATAATATTTTCTTGTATTCTCAAAGTTTGCCGGAACGATCATCTGCTGGAACATCTGTGCCGGTGCCGGGATTGTATATTTTGCAACGGTGTTCTCATCTTCGAACTGTTTTAAGAATTTGAATCCTTCTACAAATGGATGTGCTTTTTGCCTTTACTTTTCCTGTCAGGTAAGTATCTTCTACTGCTGCCATCTCTGCATTGAACTGTACGCCGGCTCCTGTCTGCTCATGACCAACGCCTTCGAATCCCCACATAAAGTCCAGATGCCAGTAAGTTCTTCTGAATTCTCCGTCTGTAATGATGTGGAATCCCAATTCTTTCTGCTTTGTAACTACTTCTGTGACTGCCTTATCAACGATTGCATCACATTCTTCTTTTGTGATCTTTCCTTCGCTGTAATCTGCTTTTGCCTGTTTTACTTCCTGTGGTCTTAAAAAGCTTCCCACAAAATCATATCTGTATGGTGTCTGGTATTTGCTCATTTTCTATATCCTCCTGTGCTTTTCTTCCTGTTGTTTTTGTCTGGATATAGAGTAGCATGATTTGGATGATTTGGATAATACATATAACTTGTGTGTTGCTATAGCTTTAAGCTATAGCAATAAAGCATCTATAAACCATATATCGCTGACGTTTTTACAAATACCAAGAATTACACTCTTTGACATAAAAAATACAGTACCTATATCAGATACTGTATCATTCAATCGGAGTGACGTGATTCGAACACGCGACCTCTACGTCCCGAACGTAGCGCTCTACCAAGCTGAGCCACACTCCGATATATGCAATTTTAAAAAGTAACCGGACACTTTCAAAAGCATCCGGCGCCCCTGCCAAGGAACTACGGATAGAGGACTCGAACCTCTACTAACAGAGTCAGAGTCTGCTGTGCTGCCATTACACCAATCCGCATCAGTGTTATGTTCTGCATTGTTCAGCGAACAAATATTATTATACTGATTTTTAGAAAAAAGTCAATAGGTATTTTTGATTTTTTTCATACATTTCCGACAATATGAAAAACCGGATACTTCTTAATGAAGTATCCGGCATTGTAACTACGGATAGAGGACTCGAACCTCTACTAACAGAGTCAGAGTCTGCTGTGCTGCCATTACACCAATCCGCATCAATGTGACTTTTCTCTGCTGTTCTTAAGTTGCCCAGCGAATATTAATTATACTCGGATACAGAGAAAAGTCAATAGGATTTTTAAAAAAGTTATTTTTTTCATAAATTTTGGTTCTACCGTTTTATTTTCAAAGTCTATGAATAACTGGAACGCATATCCGTCATCACTGGTATCCCAGACTTCCACATACTTTGGCTGTACTTCAATCAGAATCTCTGTATCTTCATGGCTGTATTTGTTATAACTTTCCCAGAGATGTTCTTTGTATCCCTTTTCAAAGCGTCTTCCCGGTTCTTCGACAACCAGGCCTTTATTCACAGCAATTTCTTCTACCTGCACACCGCTCCAGCATAATAATTGTGATTGCAGTAACATCATCTGCTAGATTTCATCTATATTCCTCTATGCTATATATGTAAATATTTCCAATTGAAATATTTTATCATTTTTCTCTTTTCCAGTACCACCGATAAAGCCCCAGTGCCAGCACCACACAGCAGCTCTCCGCAATCACCGGTGCCCACCAGATCGCTTCTCCTCCAAATACTGCCGTAAGGAACACCAGACTGATCACCAGTGCAACCAGACTCCTTGTAAGCGAGATCATCGTTGCAAATCCGGCCCTTTCTACAGAAGTAAAATATCCGCCAAGGACCACATTGAGTCCCGCAATCAGGAAAGACAGGATAAAGATACGGAACACCCTTACGGAATACTTGATCAACGATGCTTCACTTTCTTTCAAAAACAGTCTTACAATGCCGCCAGCTCCCATATAACATACGACAACTGCTCCTACGGAACCCACAAGAGCCGCCGTGATTCCATATTTCAAAAGCTTTTTTATATTTACCCGGTTCATTTTTCCCATAATAGTAGCTGATCAATGGCTGTGATCCCTGTGCAATGCCTGCCATGGACATGACAACGATCGTATTCACATACGAGATGATCGTATAACTTACCAGTGCGTATTCTCCGATGTACTTCAGGATTGCCTGATTAAAAAAGAAGAAGATAATGATTCCACTTGAGAATTCCGTCACGCCGGACGACATACCATTGCGGATCTGACGCCAGATTTCTGACGGCATCAAATGGAACTTCGAAAATCTTATCGTTCCTTTCGGTCCGAGGAAATGCCACAGATACAAGAGGATCACTGCTGCCTGCGAGATTCCCGTAGCAAACGCGCCCCCCAGACACCTTTATGTAACACCATGACCAAAATATAATCCAGGATACAGTTCAGTACGCTCCCGGACGTTACATAGATTGTCGCAAGTTTTGGATAGCCATCCGTCTTGATCAACGTCTCAAATGAATAAGAGAGAATATATACCATGGAAAATGGTGCAATTGTTCCAATATATGTTTTCGCATAAGAGAGAATATTATCAGTTGCTCCCAGAAATCTGGCAAACGGCTCTAGAAACACTATTACAAGAATTGTGATCAGAACCGATAATGTGCAAAGCAGCACAACATTCTGGGTAAACACTTCATTTGCACGTTCTTTTTCTCCCTGTCCCAGAAGAATCGCCACGATTGTCGAATTTCCCACCGCAAACAGGATAGAGATGGAAAACAGCCCCGTTGTAAATGGCATTGAGATATTGACGGCAGTTAATGCCACTTCTGACACTCCTCTTGCCACAAATATTCCGTCTACCATGGTATAAAGCGAGAATACCCACTGGGCAATGATCGATGGGATAATAAAACGTAAAAAATCACTTTTTAAAGACTTTCCCTCAAGTTTCATTCATAAAACCTCATTTCTTTTTGTTCTTTTCTTTCATTTATAGTTTAAACCTTGGTATAATACTAAGGTCAAGTATCATATTTTCATATACACAGGAGGTTTTCTTATGAATATTTTAATTTTAAACGGAAGTCCACATCCAAATGGTACAACTGCACAGCTTCGTGCCGCATTCGAAGCAGGTGCACTATCTCTTCCAAACAGTAATTATATTGAAGAAGCCGAAAAATCAGGCGCCTCTCTTTCATAGTTCCATCGCACAAAACATATGAAGCAGTTTTACAAAATTAATGAAATATCCAAACTATACAATATCGGACCAGATTCTCTCCGCTATTATGAAAAGCTGGGCCTTCTGGCACCAAAACGCGGGAAAAATAATTATCGGCTATATACTCTTGATGACCTGTGGCGACTGAACATCATCCGCGATCTGCGTCGTCTGGGATTCCCTATGAAAAAGATCCGGGAATATATGGACAACCGAAGCGTAGAAAATACACGTAAACTACTCACGGAAGAGCTCGATGCCATTCATCAGCAGATTCAGGAATTAAATCGCCTGCAGAAAAACGTTGAAGAACGGCTGCAGACATTATCCGGTGCCGAAGACCAGACATTACTTAAAATCCGGCTGCAGACGTTCCCTGACCGCTATTGCCATACATTGAATACACCTTACCATACAGATGAGGAGATGGATCTTCTGGTAAAACAGTTGTTGAATAAAAATACGGAGAATCTTTATATTATCAGCAACCATAACATTGGCTCATTCCTTCCGCTTAAGGAAATCAATAACGGGCAGTATGAAAATTATTCCGGTGTATTTATCATCGATAATTACGGAGAGTATTGTCTCAGTGGCGGCACTTATCTTACATTCACCTACGCAGGGGATTACCGTCAGAATGTTACTTATATTCCAGAACTTTTAACCTATGCAGCCCGTCACGGTCTGGTTCCGGATGGACCTCTTCTGGAGCTGATCTGGGTAGACAACCATCAATCGGCAGATATCAGCGAACATATTACAGAACTTCAATTACGAGTATATCCGAAAGACTGATTTCAAATCTTTCTGTATGAATTGTAACCGCATGTGCCGGACACATAGCAATAAAAAAACGGTCAGTATTCGCATGCTTTTATTTTTTCAGCATACGAATACCGGCCGTTTTTATTTCATATTTTTTCTTATGCTATAACTTTCAAGATTTACACCGTAAATGCTTCCGAATTATTACATCTTCTTAATTCTTTCAATCGCTGCAACCGTATTCTCATATGTTCCGAATGCAGTCAGACGGAAGTATCCTTCTCCGCTTGGTCCAAATCCTGATCCAGGAGTACCTACTACATTCGCCTTATCAAGCAGGTAGTCGAAGAAATCCCATGAGGTCATTCCCTTAGGTGTCTCAAGCCAGATGTATGGTGCATTGACACCGCCTGATACGTTGTATCCGGCATCTTTTAAGCCTTCTTTGATGACTTTTGCATTGTTCATGTAATAAGCAACCTGAGCGCTTAATTGCTCTTTTCCTGCGTCAGAATATACAGCCTCTCCTGCTTTCTGGATAATGTAAGATGTTCCGTTAAACTTTGTACCGTGACGTCTTGCCCACAGAGAATGTAACATCACATCTCCGGATTTTACATCTTTTGGAATTACAGTGGCACTCAGACGCACGCCTGTAAATCCTGCATTTTTAGAGAAACTTCTGATCTCGATTGCACAGGTTCTTGCTCCGTGACATTCATAGATAGAATGCGGCACTTCTTTTTCTGAAATATATGCCTCATAAGCTGCATCATAAATGATGACTGCACCGACTTCATTTGCATAATCTACCCATTTCTGCAGCAGTTCTTTTGTAATCGTAGAACCTGTCGGGTTATTTGGGAAGCACAGATAAATGATATCCGGTGTCTCTTCCGGAATCTCCGGTGCGAAGTTCGTCTCTTTTGTACAAGGCATATAGATGACATTACTCCATGTTCCTGTAGCAGCATCATATGTACCTGTACGTCCTGCCATAACATTTGTATCTACATAAACCGGATATACTGGATCACATACAGCGATCTTGCTGTCCTTTGAGAAGATTTCCTGGATATTACCGCAATCTTCTTTTGCTCCGTCGGAAATGAAGATCTCATCTGCATTGATGTCGCATCCTTTTGCCTGATAATCGTTCTTAGCCATTGCACTTCTTAAGAACTCATATCCCAGATCCGGTGCATATCCGTGGAATGTCTCTGCATGTGCCATCTCGTCAACTGCTCCATGAAGAGCTTCAACGATTGCCGGTGCCAGAGGCTGTGTTACATCACCGATACTTAACTTAATAATCTCGGCTTCCGGATGTGCTGCCTGATATTCACGCTGTTTTCTTGCTACTGTTGAGAACAGATAGCTTCCTGGTAACTTCAAATAATCCTGGTTTACTTTAAACATCTTCTTACTCCTTTATCTCTGTAATGTCTATCACGCCGTCGAATACAACTTTTGCAGGGCCTGTCATAAATACATGATTCTTCTCCCGGTCCCATTCGATCTGCAAGTCTCCACCTAATAATTTTACCGTAACACGCGTATCTGTCAAGTTATTTAATATACTGGCTACGGCTACGGCACATGCTCCTGTGCCACATGCAAGTGTCTCACCCGAACCGCGTTCCCATACACGCATCTCTACTGTATTCCGGTCAATGCAATGTACAAATTCTGTATTAATACGTTTTGGGAATCTCTCATGATTCTCGAATTTCGGTCCGATCTTTTCCAGATCCAGATTCTTTACATCATCCACATAGATGACTGTATGTGGATTTCCCATAGATACACCTGTCATATGGTATACCTGTCCATCTACTTCGATTGGCTCATCAATTACTTTTTTTCATTTTCTGATATGATAGGAATCAGATCTGATTTCAGTTCCGGTTTTCCCATGTCTACTTTGACAAGTACCACTTTTCCATCTTCTACGGTAAGATCCAGATATTTGATTCCGCCAAGTGTCTCTACAGAGATCTGTGTCTTATCCGTAAGTCCGTAATCATAGACATATTTTGCCACACACCGGATCCCATTTCCACACATCTCACCGCGGGAACCGTCTGCGTTATACATCTCCATCTCAAAATCAGCTACTTCGGACGGATTGATCATGATCAGTCCATCCGATCCAATTCGAAATGTCTGTCACTTACATATCTCGCCACCGCCGGCGGGTTTTCTATCTTTTTCTTCAAAACAGTTCACATAGACATAATCATTGCCCAGTCCCTGCATCTTTGTAAACTTCATGCATTTCTCTCCTTTTATTGTCCCACATATTACTCTGCCATAATGCTCAGTACCATCTCTGCTGTTTCAACCATATTCGTCCCGCTGTCCATGCTTTGCTTTTCTGAAGATACCTGTGTGCTTCTTCCTCCGACATATTATTACGTGTCATCAGAAGTTCTTTTGCCTTTCTGATCGTCTCCTGCTGCTTCGGATCTCTGTTTTTCAGTTCTTTCCTTCGTTTCTTACGTCTCCGGTCCATGGATTGCAGCATCATATTCACAGTATTCAGAAGATCATATACTTTAATCGGCGTAGAAAGGCCTACGATTCCTTCCACATCACCACTGCTCCATTTGTCCTGTGATGCTACCAGAAGCATTTCAAATGACTCTGGTAAATATTCACGAAGCTGTGTATACATCATATCTTTCATCCGATAACCGCAGACCACGATCCCATCGTCTACAGTATCTGCATAATGCATGGCCTGCGCACCGGTGGTACACACACCAATTACATCCATGCCTCCTCTGACCAGCAGGTTTCTGATATTGGTTGCATTATCTTTATTCGGGAATACAACAATAAGCCCTGTCACTTACGCCACCTCCTGTCAGATACTCTTTTGCCCGTTCCTTTTTGTGCAAAATCTGTATTACAGTAAGTGCAGGTATTTTTCAAGTTCCCAGTCTGTAATCTGGATTCTGTAATCCTGATACTCAGATGCCTTAGCTTCTATATATATTTTCTTGATAGGTCTTCTCCTAATATCTCCTGGATAAATGTATCCTTCTGAAATTCTTTTGCTGCCTCTATTAAACTTCCCGGCAATTTTTCAATTCCGAAAATCTTGCGCTCTTCATCTGTCATCTCATATACATTACGGTTTACTGCCTTCGACGGCATCGTTCCTTCCTTGATTCCGTCCAGTCCTGCTGCCAGGCATACCGCCAGTGCAAGATATGGGTTAGCCGACGGATCCGGGTTACGAAGTTCGACTCTTGTATACTCCCCTCGTGTTCCCGGAATACGGATCAGAGGTGTACGGTTCTTTGCAGACCATGCAATATATACCGGAGCTTCAAATCCAGGGATCAGGCGCTTGTACGAGTTAACACTTGGATTCGTGATAAAAGTCAGTGCCTTCATGTGTTTCATAATTCCGCCGATAAAGCAATATGCTTCTTTGCTAAGTCCATATTCATCACTGGCATCCTGGAATACATTGATTCCGTCTCTGCTAATAGACATGTTCAGGTGCATACCAGAACCATTGATCCCGAATTTCGGTTTTGGCATAAATGTTGCATGTAACCCATGACGTTTTGCGATCGTCTTAACTACAAGTTTAAATGTCATAATATTATCTGCGGTCGTCAGCGCCTCATCATAACGGAAATCTATCTCATGCTGCGCCGGAGCCGCCTCATGATGGGAAGATTCAATCTCAAATCCCATATCTTCCAGCGTCAACACCATATCACGTCTTGCATTCTCACCAAGGTCCAGAGGCCCGAGATCAAAATATCCGGCACTTTCATGTGACAGCGTGGTCGGCAATCCGTCATCATCTGTATGGAACAGGAAGAATTCCAGCTCAGGTCCGACATTAAATTCGTATCCCATCTCTTTCGCATCTTCCATTACTTTTTTCAGGATATATCTCGGATCACTTTCATAAGGCGTTCCATCTGGTTTATACACATCACAGATCAGTCTGGCAACTTTTCCCTGCTGCGGTCTCCATGGAAATATCTCAAATGTATTCAGATTCGGATACAGATACATATCCGACTCTTCTACTCTTGCAAAACCTTCTATAGATGATCCATCAAACATGATTTCATTATCCAGTGCTTTTTCCAGCTGGCTTGTGGTTATCGCGATATTTTTCATGGTTCCGAAAATATCCGTAAACTGCAGACCGGATAAATCCTACATCCTCTTCTTCTACCATTCTCAATATATCTTCTCTTGTGTAATTGTTCATTCTATCGACCTCCACTCAATACACGTCTTTCATATCATGACATCTGCATTCTATTGTTCTTCACTGCTTCTTAGATGCATTTACATAGCATCTATGATCTGCTGTGCAAATGCATCTAAGTTATCTTCCTGATCCGCTTTTAATGTAGATTTGATCGACAGTTTCTGATCGAGTACCGTCATATTTTTCATCTCTTCTAACTGTTTTACGATCTGCTTTCCTGCTGTTGCAGCCCAGGTTCCGTTATCCATAACAGCAACCGTTCTGTTCTGTACAGCCAGCGCCTTCATGTGCGCCAGCAGATTTTCGATCGGTGGATAGATGCCTCCGTTGTATGTCGGGCATGCGATCACCACATGGCTGACACGGAAGATCTCGGCGATCAGTTCTGATACATCTGTCTTGGATGCATCATAGACTGCAATATTTTTACACCTTTTGCACCAAGCTTTGCTGCCAGTGCATCTGCTGCCTGCTCTGTATTTCCGTAAATAGAACCATAGATAATGGCAACAGCCTGGTCTTCCGGCTCGTATTTGCTCCACTTATCGTGTTTCTCAATAAAGTAATTCAGATTATTTCTCCATACCGGTCCGTGAAGCGGGCAGATCATCTGAATATCCAGCCCTGCTGCTTTTTTCAGAAGTGCCTGTACCTGTATGCCATATTTTCCTACGATATTCGTGAAGTATCTTCTTGCATCATCAATCCAGTCCTTTTCGAAATCAACCTCGTCGTTGAACAGATTGCCGTTCAATGCGCCAAATGTTCCGAATGCGTCTGCAGAGAACAGGATCTTCTCCGAATCTTCATAAGATACCATAACCTCCGGCCAGTGTACCATCGGTGCCATCACAAAATGAAGGGTATGATTTCCAAGTTCCAGCGTGTCGCCTTCTTTTACCACAACCTGTCTGCCTTCCAGATCTGCATCAAAGAACTGGCTGATCATCTGCATGGTTTTTACATTTCCAACTACTTTTGTCTCTGGATATAACTCCAGAATTCTCTGGATATTGGCACAATGATCCGGTTCCATATGCTGTACGACAAGGTAATCTAATTTCCCGCCGTTTAATGCATAAGCTACATTTTCAATAAATTGTTCGGATGCGGATGCATCTACTGTATCCATCAGGGCATTCTTCTCATCTTTAATCAGATATGCATTATAGGATACCCCTCTTGGAATCGGGAATAAATTCTCGAATAAGTTTAATCTTCTGTCATTTGCGCCCACCCAGATCACGTGATCTGTTACATTTCTTGTACATTTCATAGTTCATTCCTCCTCGTCACATAATATCACATTTTTTACCACATTAACGCACAAACTTTTAGAATTTACGCATTATTTTTAATACAATTTTTCCAGTATTCCGATTTTCTTTTTTTGTGTTATAATCTAACAATATGAAAAGAATATCTGACCGGCTTTCGGAGAAAGGAGCAACATTGAAAAAACAGCAAAAACCGACAATTCATCTGACCCTAAGACTTTATGCTATAATATTCTTTCTACTATCTGTATCCTGACACTGGCAACGGTTCTGGCTTTCTCATTTTTTCATATTACCAGAAGCGATCCTGCCAATATTGCACTTATTTATATTCTTGCTCTTATTATCATTGCCAGAATTACCAGTGGATATGTTTTTGGTATTATTTCTGCTTTGTTTTGTGTTATATTCATCAACTGGTGCTTTACATATCCTTATTTTAAAGTTAATTTTCAGATCAGCGGATACCCTGTCACATTTGTATTTCTGCTTTCCATTTCACTGATCGTATCCACATTGACAACACAGTTAAAGAAACAGGACAAAATGATTCTGGAAAGAGAGCGTGCGATCAATGAGGCAGACAAAGAACGGATACGTGCCAATCTTCTGCGGGCAATCTCTCATGATCTTCGTACACCGCTTACTTCTATTATAGGCTCTTCGGATTCTTTTATAGAAAATTATCAGAATCTGACTGATCCGGAAAAGCAAAGTCTTGTATCGTCTATTAACGAAGATTCACACTGGCTTTTGAATATGGTCGAAAATCTTCTGTCTGTCACAAGAATTCAGGATGATACCGGAACTGTTAAAAAAGAGGACGAAGTCGTAGAAGAAGTCGTTTCCGAAGCAATCATCCGATTAAAGCGGCGGCTTCCGGATATTGAAATTCACGTAAGCGCTCCGGAAGATGTCCTGATCATTCCGATGGATCCGCTTCTTATCGAACAGGTTCTAATGAATCTGATGGAAAATGCTTTTGTTCATTCCGAAAGCGACAGGCCTATCGACCTTCGTATTACAGAAAACCCGGATACCGTTACCTTTCATATCATAGATTATGGAAAGGGTATTGACGAACAGACCATCCCACTGATTTTAAAGGCGAATATACAGCCCCACGTACATCGGATACCCACCGTGGCATGGGAATCGGTCTTTCTATCTGCAACACTATTGTCCAGGCACATGGCGGAAAAATTGCCGCACATAATCATGCAGATGGCGCTGAATTTCTATTTACATTACCAAAGGAGGATACTTAATCATGAATGACAGCTATTCTATTTTGATCATAGAAGATGAAAAAAATATTCTGGACTTCATGTCCAGAACATTAAAGGCCAATGGATATAAAACAACTACCGTCACTTCCGGGAAGGCCGGATTGTCCATTATCAATTCACAATGTCCGGATCTGATCCTTTTGGACCTTGGACTTCCGGACATGGATGGAAATGATATCATAGCTTCTGTCCGCGAATGGACCAGTTGCCCGATCATCGTCATTTCAGCAAGAACCGGAGAACATGATAAGGTGGCCGCTCTGGATCTTGGTGCCGATGACTATATCACCAAGCCATTCGGCACTTCGGAACTGCTTGCCAGAATCCGTACTTCTTTACGTCACAGCAACCGTATGGCATCAAACTCGCCTCTTTATATCCGTCCTTACAAATGTCAGGGACTTATACTTGATTTCGAAAAAAGAATGCTGACTCTGGACGGCGAGGAGATACATCTGACACCTGTAGAATACAAAATTGTTGCCTACCTTGCGCGCAATTCCGGAAAGGTTATGACCTATGCTTCTGTAATGGCAAATGTATGGGGACCTTTTACCGACAACAATAATCGTATTCTGCGTGTAAATATGGCCAATATACGCCGCAAAATAGAACGGAATCCATCACAGCCACAGTTTTTATTTACCGAAGTCGGTGTCGGTTATCGTATGTGCGAAGATGAGAATGAAGTGTAATTTACTGCTCTATCTGCCGGGTACCCTTTTATATATACGATTGCTAAGAATGTGTTAAGGAACCCTGTCGGGTCTATACATTCACTTTAAATGTGTTATTATAGTTAATGAAGTGGCATATCGAAAAGAAAAGCCTCATTCATTATTCTCTCAAAAAAGGATGCAAATTGATGCATCCTTTTTTTACTATCTGTATTTATTTCCTGTATTTATTTCGAATTGATATTCAAAATGAAAAGGGTAGATAATACCAGTGCAAATCCCAGAATATCTATTGCCGGGAATGCAGTTCCTAAAAAGATCGCCGCCACGATCGTTGCCGCTACCGGCTCCACGCTTGATAATAATCCTGCATATACACTTCCTGCGTATTTTACCGCTGCCAGATACAGACAGAACGGTAAGATTGTTCCCACGATTACGATTGTCAGGAATCCTACAATCACAATCATATCCAGATGTGCCTCAATTCTCCACGGTCTTAAGAATACCGCCAGCACGCCTCCGCCGATCAGCATCGCCCATGCGCATACTGACTCGGCCGAATATTTCTTAAGAAGCGGTCCCGGAAGTACTCCGTAGAAACAGGTCGTAATTGCCAGCAGCATTCCCATGATCAGGCCTTTCGGTGAAATGGATAATGCATGAATATTTCCCTGCGTTGCCACCAGAAAGATACCTGCATTCATTTTCCGATTGTTTTTGTGCGGCTTATTCCCTTGCACACATTTTATACATGCCAGATATCTCTGTTATACTCGGCGATCGTACGATCTGATGAGAAGAATCCTGCTTTTGCAATGTTCACGATCATCTTCTTTGCCCATGTCATACGGTCTTCGTAATCTGCAAATACTCTTTCTTTTGTCTGAATGTAATCTTTTACATCCAGAAGTGTCATGAACCAGTCTTTCTGGATCAGTTCTGCGTGAATCTCAAGAAGTGTACGCACATCACCGATTTTCAGCATCTCAGGGCTGATAATGAAGTCTACCCACTTACGGATGTCTTTGTCATTGATATAGTAATCTGCTGCCACATAGTCTGATTTTGCATAGTGCTCGATTACCTGGTCGCTGCTCTCTCCGAAGATATAAATATTCTCGTCCCCGACAAGCTGATGGATTTCTACATTTGCACCGTCCTCTGTTCCAAGCGTTACAGCACCGTTCAACATGAACTTCATGTTACCTGTTCCACTTGCTTCCTTAGATGCCAGTGAAATCTGCTCAGATACTTCGCATGCCGGGATCAGTTTCTCTGCCATTGTCACATTGTAGTTCTCTACCATAACAACCTGCAGGTACGGTGCCACTTCCGGATCATTCTTGAGCAGTTCCTGTAAGCACAGGATTACATGAATGATGTCCTTTGCAATAATGTAAGCAGGTGCTGCCTTGGCACCGAAGATCATTGTAATCGGTCTCTTTGGTTTATTTCCGGCTTTGATATCCAGATATTTGTAAATGATATACAGGACATTCATCTGCTGTCTCTTATACTCATGGAGACGTTTGATCTGGATATCGAAGATTGCGTTGTCGTTCAGTACAACTCCGGATTCTTTTTCCAGATATTCTTTTTAATGCTGTCTTATTCTGCTGCTTAACATCCAGAAGCTCGTTCAGTGCTTCTTCGTTATCGATCTGTGCAAGAAGTCCTTCCAGTTTGGAAGCATCTTTACGGAACTCACCGACTCCGTATTTATCCATCCATTCTACCAGTTTCTTATCACAGTGCATCAGCCATCTTCTGAATGTGATACCATTGGTCTTATTGTTGAATTTCTCCGGATAAATGTCATAGAATGGCTTCAATTCTACATTTTTCAGGATCTCTGTGTGAAGTGCTGCAACACCATTGACACTGAATCCGTAATGCATATCCATTCTTGCCATGTGTACACGGTTCCACTCGTCGATGATCTGCACATCTTTGTTATCATATTTTGCTGCCACTCTTGCTTTGCCAGTTCACGGATGATCGGCATTAAGTGCGGAACAACTGCCTCCAGATAGTCGATCGGCCATTTCTCCAGTGCTTCTGCAAGGATCGTATGGTTCGTGTATGCACAAGTATTTGTCACGATCTCGATTGCTTTATCCATAGAGATTCCTCTTGCTGTCAAAAGACGGATCAGCTCCGGAATTACCATAGACGGATGTGTATCGTTGATCTGGATTACAACGTGTTTGTCAAGTTCTTCCAGTGAATAGCCCTTTTCTTCACATTCTTTTAAAATGAACTGTGCACCATTACTTACCATGAAATACTGCTGATAGATACGAAGCAGTTCGCCCTGTTTGTCACTGTCGTCCGGATAGAGAAACAGCGTCAGGTTCTCACGGATATCATTCTTGTCAAATGAGATTCCGTCGCCTACGATATTTTCATTTACAGATTCGATATCGAATAAGTGAAGTTTGTTGGTTCCATTTTCATATCCGGTTACATCGATATCGTATAATTTTGAATGCAGGCTGAAATCTTTGAATGGTACATCGAATCCGATTCCTGTATCAGTAAGCCAGCTTGTATTCTGAATCCATGGGTTTGGAATCTCTTTCTGTTTGTGATTTTCAAATACCTGTTTGAACAGTCCAAGGTGATAGTTCAGTCCGATTCCGTCTCCTTCCAGACCGAGTGTTGCAATGGAATCTAAGAAGCATGCTGCCAGTCTTCCAAGTCCGCCGTTACCAAGTGACGGTTCCGGTTCTACTTCTTCGATCTCGCAGATGTCTTTTCCATTTGCTGCAAGAAGCTCTCTTACTTCATCGTATACGCCAAGGTTGATCAGGTTGTTGGATAACAGTTTTCCGATCAGGAATTCTGCTGATATATAATATACTTTTCTTCCTTTTTTCGGAAATATTTCTTCCTTTATCTGCTGCAGCTTCTTTTACTGTGTTAAGAAGTGCTGCGTAAATCTCTTCATTCGATGCATCTTTGATTGCTTTGCCAAGTGTCTGCTGTAACTTTTCTGAGAAATTCATAATTAACCTCCTGAATGTGTGCTGTCGCATGATTGTTTTTAATATTGATCTGAATCTTTGTTTCATCAGTTTTCTTTTTGTTTTACACTGATATTATAATAGGATTATACATTTTATCTCTTGCATCATAGTAGTAAAAAAATACAATACTATCAAATATACAACTTTTTGATCATCCCAATTACTTCAGAAAGGACTTATACACATCCATGAACACACTTACCTATGAAAACCTCCATGAAACCAAAAAACACGTCAGCTTCCAGTTTCCATACAATACCTATCTGTGCTCCATCCCGCTGGACTTCACACAGGTTCCGCTTCACTGGCATAACGACGTGGAGATCATTGTAATAAAAAAGGCTGCGGCATCATTTCTGTTGATACCAAGCCCAGAGTTGTAAAAAGCCGGCGACATCGTCCTTGTCCGTCCGGGTCAGCTTCACTCCATCTCCCAGCATGGGAAAGACTGTATGGAATATGAAAATATCCTGTTCCAGACCAGTCTTTTATATTCTGCGGATTCCGATCCCCGGACAGTTGGATATTTCCAGCCATATTTTTCACTGGAATATGAACTTCCATGGCTCTTTGACGATACCTGTTTCTTCCATGAAGCACTTTCTTCCTGTATTGATGCGATCGATGATCTCTGCAGCAAAAAACCTGATTATTACGAATTATCGGTAAAAGGGCATCTGTTTCATTTCTTTTACCTATTATTCTCTTCTCAGGGAGCACCGGTCACTTTCAACCGGGATAAATCTCTGGATAAGGTAAAACAGATCGTGTCCTACATTGAATCACATTATACAGAACCGATTACCGTTCAAAGTACCGCTGATTATCTGGGCTTTTCCGAATCTCATTTTATGAAATTCTTCAAGCAGCATCTGCACACAACATTCACCAGCTATCTGAATGGCTACCGGCTTACCATTGCCGCCAGGCTTCTGCTCACGGAAGATGACAGCATCCTGTCCATCTCGGAACGCACAGGATTCAATAACCTGTCCTATTTTAACCGGCTGTTCAAAAAAAGAATATCAGATGTCACCAAGAGCATACAGGAATCGCTAAATAACCAGTAATATAGAAAAGGGGCCGCATATAAGCGGCCCTTTTATGAAATCCTACTCAACCTCTTCCGGTTCCATACTTCTCATATGTTCCCCGTCTTTTTTAATCTCATATTTCTGATTATATTCATTCAGATATGTTTTATATTCAGAACTGTCAGAAGGATATACCTTCGAATCATGGATATGTGTATCCATATTCTCTTTGCCACTGTTCATAAGTGCAACCATCGCACTTGCACAGTGAGCTGCAATACGGTTAAAACTGTTCAGGATATCCGTAAATACAGTTCCTTCTTCCAGACCACATCTACCACTGCTCATACGTTCCACATGACGCATCTTCAGTTCATCACAAAGTGTTGTAATAACCATACCAAGCGGTGCTACTCTCTGCGCCATCTCTTTATCATTCTCAAGGAATGCCTTGCATGTAAGATTGATTTCTTCACGTACTGCTTCCATAACAACATTCAGTTCGTCCCATGCATCTTCTGAGAACTGTGTCTTATTCTCATGCATATCACTGGACATATATGCAATATAAGAAGCATGATCTCCGATACGTTCAAAGTCATTGATCGTATGCAGATAAAGTGAAACCTGTCTTGTCTGTGCTGTATTCATCTCATGCTCTGTCAGCTTGATCAGATAATCTCCCAGGCGGCTTTCATATTTGTCGATCAGGTCTTCTTTTTCTCTGAACCTTGTCAAACTTGCTCTGCTGATATTCATTCAGAAGGTTCATGGCACGGTTGACATTCTTGCGAAGCTTCCTTGCCATACCGCTCATGGCACGATGACACTGTCCAATAGCAAGTGCCGGATAATTCAGAAGACGTTCTTCCAGAAGATCAAAGTCTGCTTCATCTTCCAGTTCCTCTGCACTGTCTTTTACCAACAGACATACCAGTTTTTCAAGCTTGTTAATGAACGGAAACAGAATACATACCGTTACCAGACGGAATACCGTGTTCCATAATGCAATTGCTACCGGCGACATGATATTGTCCATAAAATCAAAATGTACAAATGCATTGATGATATAGAATCCGATTGACCAAAGCAACATTCCAAAGGTATCATTCAACAAGTATACAAGAGCAGTTCTTTTACCATTTTTATTCGCTCCGATCGCTGAGATCAGTACCGGACAGGATGCTCCGACACCAATACCAAGAATGATCGGGAATGCACTTGAAAATGTAAGGATTCCTGTTACCGATAATGCCTGTAATACACCGACTGTCGCAGATGCACTCTGAAGGACTGCCGTAAATGCAATACCTACCAGGATACCTGCGATCGGATTCGAGAACATCGTCAGCATATCAATGAACACTTTACTCTCTCTTAATGGTATAACCGCACCACTCATTGTCTGCATGCCTGTCATCAGGATTGCAAAACCAAGCATAATGTTACCGATGTTCTTGTGTGTCGTTCTCTTACAGACCATCCGCATGATCGTACCGATCACTGCCACAACTGCCGCTATCGTTGCAGAGGATAAAATTTTCGCAATTCCATTGGATCCCTCAATATAAGAAAGACATAAGATCCATCCGGTGATACTGGTACCGATATTGGCTCCCATGATGATACCGATTGCCTGTTTCAACTTCATCATACCGGAGTTAACAAAACCGATGACCATAACTGTCGTCGCGGAAGATGACTGAATGACACTGGTTACTCCCGTACCAAGTGCTACTCCTTTGAGCGGTGTGTTTGTCATTTTATAAAGGAATGCTTCCAGTTTGTTACCGGCAACCTGCTTCAGTCCGTCTCCCATCAGGGACATTCCGAACAGGAACAACGCAACTCCGCTTAACAATGACAATACCATAGAAAATATTTCCATAATTTTCTCCTTTGTTGTCAGCTTATTTTACACTCACTTAACATTCTTTTAAAATATTCTTAACTTTTCCTTTCTTATTATGTCACGTTAAACGTTTGATTACAATCGTATATTTACCGGAAATTGTATTTTTTCACATCACGTAGAAAAATGAATCCCGTCAATTCCTTTTTTTTCATCAATTTATCCAAAAATTACGTTCTTATTTTATCATTCTTGCCTTGCACTCAACCTCAGAATAAGCTATCATTTTGTCTATATGGGTAAATGTTTATACGGAGGAATATATTTGTGAGAAAAAAGGAACAGGAACACCTGATACAGACCGTCTATCCGGGTTCTATTGCTGAAGAACTGGAAATCGAACCCGGCGATGTACTGTTAAAAATAAACGGACAGAAAATTGAGGATGTCTTTGATTATCGTTATCTGATGAAAGATGAATATGTCGAAGTCCTGATCCGCAAGCCTTCCGGGGAAGAATGGCTTTTGGAAATCGATAAAGAGTACGACGATGAACTTGGAGTTGAATTCGAGAATGGACTGATGAGTGAATACCGCTCCTGCAGTAATAAATGTATGTTCTGCTTCATCGACCAGATGCCTCCGGGCATGCGTGAGACTCTGTATTTTAAGGATGATGACTCCCGTCTTTCATTTCTGCAGGGAAATTAGCAGGCAGATATTGACCGCATCATCCATATGCAGCTCGCACCGATCAATATCTCTGTACAGACAACCAATCCAGAGCTCCGCTGTAAGATGCTGCATAACCGGTTTGCCGGAGAAAAGCTAAAATTTCTGCAGGATCTGTATGAAGCACATATTGAGATGAACGGTCAGATCGTATTATGTAAAGGCGTAAATGACAAAGTTGAATTAAAACGTTCTATTGAGGATCTTTCCAGCTATCTTCCTTTTATGAGAAGTGTATCCGTTGTACCTGCCGGACTTACAAAATACCGTGAAGGTCTCTATCCGCTGGAACTCTTTTCAAAAGAAGAAGCCGGTGAAGTCATTGATATGATTGAAAGCTATCAGCCAAAATTCTATGAAGAATATGGTCTGCACTTCATACAGGCAAGTGATGAATGGTATATTCTTGCCGAACGTGATTTTCCGGAAGAAGAACGCTATGATGGATATATCCAGCTGGAAAACGGAGTTGGCATGATGCGTCTTTTAAAGACAGAATTCCATGACGCTCTGGAAGCTCTGAAGCAGAATGACAACTATGAGACCTGGAAAAATGAGACCTGCCGTACACTTACCATTGCAACAGGCAAGCTTGCCTACAGTACCCTTTGCCGGATTCGCAGAGGAGATCATGAAAGCATTTCCATATATTAAGATCAATGTATTTGCGATCCGCAATGATTTCTTTGGCGAGACTGTTACCGTATCCGGTCTGATCACCGGTCAGGATCTCAAAGCCCAGCTTCTGGAAAAGAAAGCCTCCGGCACCGATCTTGGTGACACACTTCTTATCACATGCAATATGTTAAGAAGCGCGAACAGGTATTTCTGGACGATATGACGGTACAGGAACTGGAAGATGCATTAGATATGACTCTGGTCGCCGTAGAAAACCAGGGACAGGAACTTATCGAAGCCATGCTCAATCATCACTATACAATGCAGCGTGACAATGATACAGACAGCTTTGTATACGTAAAAGGTTATAACTCATAGCACAAACGAAAACATACTTTCATTAGCAGGATTAAATTTTTCAGACAACACCAACAAAGAAAAAATACCGCAGCTTTTTCAAAATTTGAAAGCTGCGGTATTTTTTTCCATTATGCCGGATTTACATGAATCATAATATGCTTTGTATTCGGAAACTTCTTTTCTACATTGTCGTGCACATCCTCTGCAATTGCATGCGCATCTTTCAACGAAAGTGTTCCATCTACTGCAATCTCTGCATCGATATACACCTTGTTGCCGAACATTCTCGTTCTTAACAGATCCAGTCTTTCTACTCCCCGGCTCTTTCTGATATAGTCTGCCAGTATCTCTTCATATTCTTCACTGCATGAAGTATCCAGCATCTTATCCAGTGCATCTTTGAAAATATCAAATGCTACTTTCAGGATAAAAATACAGATAACTACAATCTTCGCATAATGTCTGGTATACCAGAACATCCCCTCTTTTGTAAGAATCGACACGATAGCTGCCACAAGTGCGATCGTTCCCGGTGCCTGCAAATGACTGTAATCACCGGCTATGATCGTCTTCACACCACTCATTCCAATACCAATACCCGTTGCAAGAAGAATGGCTGCAAGCACCATCGATGCTACACATTCCAATCTGTCATGACCGTATGGATGTTCGCTGTCCGCCGATTTCTTAGATAATTTTACCCCGAGAAATGCAATGAATGTGGCAAACACATCCGATAATGAATGAACCGCATCGGATATCATGGCTCCCGAATGTCCGATAATTCCTGCCAGCAGTTTGAACGCTGTCAGAATGACATTTCCAAGAATTCCCACGGTTGATAAATGATTGATCATTTTCTGTTCATTTAATTGTTGTTTTTGACTTGTCATAAGATAACCTCCAAATGTTGCACCTTTTCTATTCTCTTTCTTATTCTTGTTCTGATTATATGATTTCCTTATACAAATTCTGTAATTTATCCATTTCCGATTTTGCTTTATCATCTGTGACGTGCGTATACAAATCCAGTGTGATTGCTATGGAATAATGTCCGAGGAATCCTTGTACTACCTTTGCGTCAATCCCGGCTTCAAAACAACGCGTTGCAAAAGTATGACGAAGTGCATGTGGATAAAAATGCGGAATCGGTATAAACACTGTCTTGTTTTTCTCTGCCTGCTTTTTTCGTTCCTTATTGATAGATTTTTCTATCCAGTCTAACGTCACTTGAAAGGTGTGTTCTGTAATCGG
>VOFI01001517.1_pt1 | contig 86000 bp, 84 predicted proteins | sample 5384131 | NCBI WGS metagenome assembly VOFI01 (sample SAMN12384728, study PRJNA508395) | human gut metagenome | isolation source: healthy gut H | host: Homo sapiens
CTTCCAAACTCCGATAGAGCCTTTCGATGCTCGGCTTCTTATTCAGCAACATATCCATTTCCTTGTTCTGGTAGTCACCATCTGCTCCTCGCTTCTGCAAGGAGTCGATGAGCCGTTGTGTCACACCATCCGATTTGATGCTCACGAAATCGTATGTCGCCAATCTACCCTTGCTGATAAACTCAGGAACATCCCACGACTGCACCAATACGTCAAACAGATCAGTAAAACCCTTACCGTTCAATCGGCAAGGTGTAGCCGTCAGTCCCAGGAACTTAGCTTTCGGGAATCTCTCCCACATCTCCTTATAGGTCTTGGCAAGCGCATGGTGCGCCTCGTCAATCACTATCATTCCCGGTTCTTCCTCTATCTCGTCATAGTGCTTCGACAACCATTGAATCGACACAGCCTTGACGGAAGACAATAGGGAAGAGGTGTTTGATGCGGAATAAGAATGGAACTTTCTTACGGTTTCGTCTATCTGTGACACAAGCTCTCTTCTATGGGCAACAATCCATACTTTCTCCATTGGATTGTTGCTCACGAAAGAGTCTATGACTGCTGTTAAGAGGTATGTCTTACCTGTTCCCGTTGGCATTTGTGCCATCACGGACCGATGAAGGCGCAGCGCCTTCTCAATCCGTTCCTTCATATCCTCTTGGTAATCAAAAAGTTTGATTTCTTTCATTAACAATTTCAAAGAACCAATAACGATGTTATACCAATTTCATAAATCCGATATACATCAAGGCGTCAGCGATGCTCTGCTGTACAGGATTTTCTTTATCAGAAGCCCATGAATATTTCGCTTGAATTTTGTGAAGTTCCTCACGCTTCTCTATATATTGCTTCTCCAGTTGGTTCAGAATCTGCTTGGAAGCTTGTGACATAGGAACCTTACCTGCCTCTCTGTCCATCACTTCCTGCAACTTGATGTTACATTCCGTCAAACTCTCCAATACTTTGCGATATTCCATCATACCGGGAATATCACCAATCTGACTTTCCGTAGTATCTCTCAGTATTGTCCTTACGCAATCAGGCATAAATAACTTCCAAGTATTGCCATCCTCGTATGTCACCACTAAATGAACTTTCTGCATCATCAGATGCTTCTCGCCATTTCTTGGCACTTCAACACACTCGTCAAATTTAAGATTGATGAGTTGAGCTATTAACTTCTGCTCATCCATCGGCAGTTGGTTGACCGTATAGAAAGGATCATGCTGAAACAATGTAGCAAGTCCTTCTGCCATTTCTCCTTTACGATAGGATGAAGGCAAACTTACATTTATCAACCTTGCATGTTCTTGAATCACTTTCTTTGTGTCGTATTCGATCATCATCGCCAAGTTGAGCTTATCTCTAAATGGTAAATTCTTCAGTATAACCATAGTATATGTTCTAATTCAAAATAATCAGTTTCTCAGCAATCGCATCAAAGCAGGACGATTGCCGTAATTATATTCAACCTCCTCCACAAAATCCAAGATAAGTTTCTTGGAAACATCACAACAAGTGTACATACCCTTGATGTCATCCACGATATAGCCATAACTCTTCGATTTTGCATAACTCAAGTGCTTACGCAAATCATCAATAACATGCTCGGTATAAGTAGCTTGGTCTTCCTCGCTCATATAATGCGCATACTTTTTGAAGAGTTCTACTCGGCTGAATGACATTCTGTTGTCCATTAGTATCTTCAAGAGACACTGATACTTCTTTTCTTCCACAATCATGTTGCATACTTCGATGCAATCATCATCCGTGATATGTGGAATATCCCCGAAGAGTTTCACAACAAACTCATCCCAATCCTCCTTGGCTACCAACTCTTTCAGCTTCTCGAAGTAAGGTCGCTTGTCCACCAAGAACTGACGGAACAATCTGCGATATTCTTCAATAATACCAACCTTGTCATTACGCTTTTCCAAAATATCAATCTTTTGCAAATGCCAAGGTTCAGTGGTATTGTATCCATCATCTCCATACACAGCAATCGTTTTGTCTATCTCTTTCAAGGCATCATTCTCCAATCCCTTTTCAAGAAGTTCATTGATTTTGAAGGAACAGACATCCGGCACATACTTATACTCCTCCATTATTCCATCCACTTCATTCTCTCTACCATGAGTCCGCAGATACTCTATCTTCTTGATGAGCAACTTGCCCAACTCCTCGAATCTGAATAGCGAACTCAACTGGTCAAAGTTTTCGTCATTCACCAATCTTTTGTATTCGTGGGTATGATGCTTTATCTGCTTGTCAAGGTCTGCAAGGTATGTATCCGCATCCGCCAATCGGAAGTTGATAGCCTCACGGATATGGTCAAAGAAGCAAAGGCAATAGTCATCGTAAGCCTCCATCTTCTCAATCTCAGCCATCTCTTTTTGTGCCTTAGCAACAGATTCAATAGGAGTAGCCTCGTCTCTCAGCACCAGTGCCAACTCTTTCTCCACTTGATAAGTGAAGAAATCATCCCCATCTGACTCTTGGTCGTTATACACTTCCAAGCGGCTGTATTCTTCTGCTACAAAGCGCAGAAAGTCCATGCCGTTTCTCACGGCTTTCCCATTCTCCTTGGCATCCACTAAGGACTTGAATTGTTTGTATTTTGCGTAGGATTGTATCATAGCTTGTGTGTGTTGTATTATTGTTCGTTATAAAAATAAATGGGTTGGTAATTATTCCAATCAGAATCTGTTAAACCGAATTCTTTCAACCATTTATTCATATTAATCATGCAGTCTTCTACTACATTTTTATCTACATTCAAGTTCCATTCTTCCATATCTTTCCCCATAAAATACGGTTTATAGACATGAAGAATCAACAATACTGTTGTTTGAAAATTATGAGAAACAAAGAACTTTTGATATTTCTTATAAGTAACAGCCCAAGAGAAATGCCTAATACACATATCCAAAGCCTGTGTACAATGTTGCCAACAAGAAGTGGTTGATACCATAAGTACGAACCCCCTTCATTAGTTCTGTTATACCTTCTTCTACTTTGTACGACTCTTGATGTATAAGCTTTTCTTGCAAACTATTCTGCCCGGATATACGAAAATAGAGGTGTTCACATTTTTTTATAAGCTCATCAACTTCTTTGCTATCCTCAAAAGTATTGTAATGTCTTACCAAGAAAAGTTTCATTGAATAAACTTCCGTGCTCCAATCTTGGAAACAATCTTCATAAAAACGTGATTGTTGAGCCTTTCCCAAAAGAGCCAATTCCGTCTTTATCAGATTAAAGGCTTTAATTTCTGCATCTCCTATGATACGGATATCTCTATCGAATGTATCCACATCAATTGCCTGTGTGCCAGAAACGACAATATGCCCATCTTGTTCATTGATGCCCGTACTCCAAAGATAATCACTCTCTTCCAACAAACTCAAAGCAAGATTTTCAAAACGCTTGCACTGTCGGGCAACGTGACATACTGCAAGTATCAGACTTGGAGATTTCAGCAATTTCTTGTCTAAATGTTCCAACCAATCATAGAATTTCCGTTTTGGTATGAAGTTTCTCATATTGAACAGAATAAAGACCTGTGGCTCATTCTTAGTATTGTCCATAAGGAAATATACCTTTCTAATCTGCTCCTTGCTTAATTCTTTTATGTTTTTAGTTGCAGCAATCAATAACACATTATCGTTATGTGTTATATCTGCACCTTTATCTAAAATGCTATCAATTATTTCATGTGAAAACGAAGCATCATTCATATAAACAACCGCTTGTTGGGCAAAACTATATTTTGTCTCATAAAATTCCCTTTCATTTCGATTCCCCAAATTTTGCTTTTTATACAAAGTCATAAATTCTTTCCTCCAATGTTTAGGATGTACACATTTGATGAATGCGGTTGCATAGATATACAACGTGTTTTTTCTTTCCTCTGATAGATATTCTGAACTGCAAGCTCTAAGTATCTTAACGAAAATATCTGGCAATGCATTTTGTATCGCTTCCGAACTACTGAAACAATACAACTGGGCAACTCGTCTCGAAAAATCTTTATTGGTACATAGAGAAGCTAAATAAAGGCATGGATAAGGATAGAAAGTATAAAGTCTTTCCACAATCCGATAAATACTTTCATTCGAGAACCATCTAGCAAACATATTTCTTGTTACGAATCCTAATTTTACAAGTACCTGCAATATTCGTATGGCTCCCAATGTTACACTGTCAGAACTTCCGAATGTCATTGTTCGTCCGCTACGTCCCAACGGTTTCACCTTCTCTTCTTTTCTTAGCTCTTTCTGTAATCTCGTGAAATAATCAGAAAGTCGCATGACATCTTTGTTCTTGGAAACAATCTCTTCAATTTTCGATTGTATCGCTTCTGACTTGGCATTGAAGTTTTTATCCCCCCAGAAATATTCATGAAGTCCTAATGGCAATTCCAATGCTACCATATATTCTTGATCATTGTTATATTTGTGACTTTCATGAACAGTAAGGATGTTTTCCAATTCTTCAACCTTAACTTTTCTTCTCAATGAAGCCTGTATCATAAAGCGAATCGTTTGATAATATTGACTTTGAGAAGTCCAATGTTTAATCAGTTTATAGCATTTCTCAAAATCAAAATTGAAAAGGCTTTGTGTGATTTGATTCAATACTGATTGGTCAGTATTATCTGACTCGTCCGCTTCCCATTCATTATCCAATAACTTTCCTTCATCTGTCAACTGTTTATAGTTATCTCTTAATGAAATGTCAGCTACAGATGAGACAAAGTTTGAAATATAAGCTACTTCATCATCGTCAAGTACAACATCCAAAAGGAAGATTATCTTGATTTGCTGCCATCAAAAAGGACTTACAGATACTTTCATCCATCAGTCTCGCCTTGATAACATTTCTAATTCTTTCCAAAAAATAGAAACGGTAATACTCGAATGGTTTTGACAAGAAAGAAAAAGGATTGTCTTTTGTTAGATTCCACACCTTATCAATTTTCTTCTTATCATATACTACCGTATTCTTTTCTTGTAAAGAGTTTTTTGAGTTGAAATCAAAATGTTCCCAAAAGTCATTTGTTATAGACTTGGCAGTCTGCATCTTATTTATATCATCAAAGAATGCTAACAATCTTTCTTTTCGGTCGCTTGCTGTTGGATAGACCTTATATAAATCAACGACTCTTATATAATGATTATGGAGTAACAATTTCTTATCAGGGTCTAATTCCTCGTTATCTACATTGATGAAGTATTTGTTCCAAAAGTTTTCTTCTTTATTTGCGGCAGCTTCTCTATCTACAATATCCTTTACCCAATTTATCCAAAGTAAGAAATTAGGATCATCGCAGGAGAAACCAATGATACAATAAGCGTCTTTTAACAAACTTATACGCATCAAGTCAACAAAAGCCTCATGTTTCTGGTTGTATGAGTCATAATCTTCCTGTGCGATGATGTACTGGGTATGATTATCATAATCAAAGCCATAATCAATGTGTTCATCCATGATGTCCAACGTCCTCAGCGAACCATGAAGTTTGAATATGTTTCGTCTCGCATCACCAATGGTAATGTCACCACTCTTTTTCACAACAAAATATGCATCTTGTTTGTGAGTATTCCATTGAATCACAGATTCCAAAATCTGCTGTCTATATAATGATGTAGCATTATAAACTTCATCTAGAATTTCTTTTTTCGTTTTCCCTTTGCAATCATGAAAATCGTACACCCTCTGAGCCACAGAATTACTTAACATTTGCTCATATTGTGCATTCCAATCCTCTCTCAAATCAGTTATTTTATAGTCATCAGAAGAATGGTCATTTGAGGCTTCCAAATCGCTTCTCAAACTTGCAATTTTTGCTAAAAGTTCGTCAGTCTGTTTAAGATTAGAATCACTTTGTTTGATTTCTCTTGCTCGCTCAGAAGTATAAGTTAAATCCCGATATACGTCTAACGCATTGTCATAGTTGAACGTATAGATATTCTTAACCTTCATGCTCAACAAAGTTCGGTGAAGGGACACATCTACATCCTTCAGTAACTCTTTGCCTAACTTCAAATCGTACTTTCCTTCCTCATCATTACATATAAGCACAGGTGTACGCTGTTCGATATATACATCAATCGCCTCATGGTATCCCTTTCGTCTGATATACTCACTGGCAATGCCTAAATAGCCATATTTGTCTATTATTTCCCACTCATTCATATATCCAGAACGCATTTCCTTAGCGTACATCTCATGTATCATGTCTTGCAAGAGTTCTCCCCATGTAAGATACTTGTCAGAGATATTCTTGCTAAATCCTGCACCTATAATGAATGACATAGAATGTATGTCACTGCCGATTTTCCTTATATAGTTTTTATTGTTGTCCATGTCGTATTTATTTTATTGGTTAGTTGGAACAAAACTTTGTTCAAGCCCCATTTTTCTTATGGAATCCAACCATTCAAACAAGTCATTTTGTTCTTGTTTTGTTGTATGTTCCTTGCTATATGCAGCTGCGAGTAGAGCATATTCCCTTTCTAATGAAGTATTAAATATACCCTTGTCATCAGTATTGATAGACACGGAAATATTGTGAGTGAAATCAAGTTTCAATAGATTTGGAGTAGTATAAAACTTGAAGATAGGATGTCTAATGTAACTGTCTATGTCTCCAATTCTGAAGTTTGATGAAGGATTGCTTTCTACCATAAATCCTTGTTTTTCTATTTCATTCAATATTTCTTCCCGAACAACATCTATAAAAGAAACAAGTCTTTGGGAAATCTTCAAATCAACACACGCTTGTCCTTTTTCTTTAATCTCCTCTGAATGATAAAGACGGTACAAGTTTACAGCCGTGTCATTCTCGCGTGCTTGCTGCATTTCTTCCGTTTCTATTTTGTCGCAAAGACTCCAAAAGTCCTGTTGATTTCCATAAGTACCATTATAACATAGTGGATTATCTCCACGTAAGAGCCATGACTGATAATAGGCATTACATGGGGAATCTACGATGCTCATATTGTACAACTCAGGGAAATACTTTTCATAGAGTTTATCCAACTCTTTTTTTGCTGGAATATTTCCAAGAGTCAAAGCTCGATGTCTTAACCATACAATATTATCAACAAGCACCTGTAGCGGCAAAGCTATCCAATTGTTTCTTCTCTTATAATATTGTTGTACATCCAGTCCTAAGACTAAGGCATGTCCTAAACGGTCTTGCTTAGACCATTCACAGAAAACCATAAGTTCATCTACGGCTCTAAGGCCGTCAACAACATCAAGAAAATCCTCACCAATATGATAGGTAAACTTAATATCTGGTACATATTTCCGCAAATATCTAAAGGCTTGTGAGAAAACTTCAGGTCTTGTTTCCAACTCGGAACCTGCTGCATCGAGACCAACCAAGTACTCTTTTGTATTAGCTGTAGTACGTTTAAATTCTCGAATAGCCAAAGCCGTATTCTTTATCGTTTCGCGTAGTTTTTTATGTCGATATTGCTGATCCTTACCATCATCCTTCGATTTCGTAAAATGAATGATGAAATATGGAATGAACTCTGTGATACACTTGGACTTGTATTCAATGGAAGTTCTGAATATATCACAAATGCTGTTTATATCTTTGGCAAAATCGTTGTCTTTGGCTGGTACTATACGTATCTCCAACTTTCTGTTTCTGCGGAAGACAAACTGACTAACTGCAGTAAAAATTGATAACTTATGATAAGAGTTACTATTTTTGTATCCTAATTTTTCGCATTATTGTAGCCTTGAAAGTTCTGCAATCCCAAAACATCATTTGCATGAACAAACTCTTGTCTTATTTGAGTTTTCAATACCAAATATAAATAAAAGAGCAAAGAATAGAATTCGTCACAATGGTTACCGAATATCCGTTTAAACATGGAATACATGATATATCTTTCTCCACTGAAAAAGGACATCATTTGGCAAGGATGTTTCGTGGGAATATCCGTTGGACTGTTTTGCTTGGCATAATCAACTGTGTTTTCTCCGCCTTTGAACCCTTGGATTGTAGAATCTATACCAATCAATAAATCCACTAACTGTCTATCATCTGTGATTTGGCAAACATTAATCACTGTTTGCTTGAATTGATTTGAGGTTTTCTCGTCCGTAATGTAAAGATATAGCAACATTCTTATTGCTGCAGCTTTTCCCAACAAGGAATACATTGTCATGTTTTCGGTGTCTTTGCATACCGAAGGACCATGCTTCAAACATGCAAACGGTTGCATTAGTTTGTTCTTTGAACTTGATAAATTATTCATAAGTCCAAGCCAGTTGATTTCAAAAATCAGACTGGATCCAAAAAGATGAAAATGATTATCCGAGATTGGTCGTTTCATCATTGCGTTCAATCTTCCTTTGTCAGAATCAATGACAGCCTCCCAAAGAAAATTCTCTCTGTCATGTTGCTTTATAATGTCATCAGAAGCAAAATATGCTGTCGTGAAAAGATCTTCTCCAAGAAAACAGGTAACATCATGCCATCTTAACACTGAATTAAATCGACATACAATTTTCTCATTATTCTCTAATTTTAGCACTTTTGAAGAAAAGTTCAATACAGCATTGTATACAGAATAATCTTGATGATAATTTAAGCTATCATCATCTCGTTTCATCCAATGTTCAAGAAAAAGAGTTGTAGAAGCATGAAAGTTGGTCTAAACTATAGTTTTTCAAAGAGTTTGTATAGCTTTCCAAAAACCATTCTTGTGAAAAGTCAACATCTGCCCATTGAGCCTTGTTCTTGTTGAGACTATTGATAATCTCCAGCCAACTCCTTCTCAAGAACAGCATTTTAAGCGTCTGTCGAACTACTTCCATCTATTTTAGATTTGGCTATTTCATTGATTCTTTTGGCGATTTTTTCTATTTCCGCCTTTGATAGTTTACACGTCATAAATTGCCTTAAACCATCTGGCAATATTGTAATCCTTGGCATTGAATATGCCAGACAATACCTTGACAAACGAAAACCCCAACTCATAGTAGTCTTCCTTGCCATTATCAGTTCTGTCGTATGTCATTCGCTTATATGCAGACAATTCCATAAAATAGTGGGAGAAAATATCAAATTCAGAAGCCTTGGAATAGCTTATCTCTTTCTGATATTCAATCAAATCCTCCAAAATTTCAGCATTGCGAATGCTTGCCCATGACAGCCATTTGTGTCCTATATCAGCCTTTTCATACTTGTCTCCATCTCTTTCCCAGGTTCGCTTATCCGTCAAATCCTTAACTTTTGAATAGAACGACTTCTTGGCTTCGTCTTTTTTTATTTTTTCCAAGAATACATTTCCTTCTAAAAAACGGTTGTAACATCTTTCTATGTCAACAACATTGCACATAAATGAATTCAAGTCGAACAATGCATATTTTCGATTTTTCAGATCATCTGCATATCTTACAGATGACGTCTTACGGTAGCTTAATTCTAGAAAATTAGAGTTCTGATTCTTCCTGTCCTTTGTATCAATATATCTTGAAATACAGAGCATAAAGAATTCAGAAAGCATAATCACATTTTCCGGTATTTCATCAAAATGCTCAATGCACTCACTTATCAACAAGTTCAATTGGGTGAGGCTTATCATTCTGACCGAACGTGAACGAGTGTCAGCAGAAGATGCTGTCTTTGGAAGAATATCAGTGATGATGGAATTGACAAACGATCCACCAACCAATTTCTCATAATTTGAAAGTTCAAGATTCTCGAAAGGACTTAATCCTATAACTCTTTCCTGTTTTTGGGTGACATTGATCGAGACTTCTGTTCTCTCGTCATAAAACTCATAAAGGCGCATGGAATAAATGGACCTAATCATAAAAAGGAAATGTAGCTTATCTACAGGTTGATCTTGTTTCTCTAAATATGAAATAATTGCCATGACATCACCTAACGATATGTTATAAACCACATTGCTTTCATTTAGAATGTAGGATATTTCACTATTATCTAATACTACATCACGTTCCAAGAAAAACTGCTTTTTGATGATTCGCAGAGCTGCGGCATTAAACAGGAAAGCATCTGTTACCTTCAGCAAATCATAAATACAATTTGTCTGTTCTGTATTCAAGTTGTTTAGTACCCAATTCTCAAAGAAATATTTCTTAAATTGTTCTTTATTGTTTGCTTTATTGTCTTCAGACATACCAATCAATAATTTCAATAAGGAGCGTAACTCTCGCAAGTTGCGAGGTACAATATAGCTCGTCTTTAACGCTGTATTGTAGAACAAATATCGCGTCTTTCTGAAAATTAGCTCTGGAATAGCCATTCTTACACTACTGAAATCTTCTGTTTCCCCCTGAATGCTTTTAATGGTCAATTCCCAAACCGAGAAATTCCTGTGCCGTAGGCATAAAGATTCTTTGGTCGAATGGTATAAGTTTTGTCAGGTATCTTTCCACCATTTCGTCTATTACTTCTTCAGAAACCTTTCCTTTCTCCAACAATTCTTTGTACTCAATGGTATATTGCTGCCGTTTGAGCATTGCCAACTGGTCAAGTTTGATAGCAAGAAGAATAACCACATTAGGCTGTACTAGATATTTTCTGATTTGCTCTACCATAATTGTTGCTTGATTCGTATGAAGGTCGATATCATCAATCATTATAATCAGTTTTCCATCAGGTTTACCTATATATTTCATGAACATCGTAACCAACTCTCCGAAATTTGCTCTTAGATTTACGGCAGCTGACAAACTGACCAACTGCTCCAAATCATCGTATGGCTTTTCTGCATCTGATGCAAGAAGGCAGTTGAAGTCTTTCTGCAAATCGGCAAACTTTCCTAAAATTTCAGTTTTCTCAAAACTATTATTTGACTTTTCTGTTATTCGATATTCATTGTACAAAGATGCCAATATCTCAGCAATAATACCATGTTTCTCGTCAAAGAAAGAAGGATCTATCATTGAAAGTTTATGAAAAGTAAGTTTTTTCACTTCTTGATAGTTGTCCAAGATACTATTTTCTGATTTATTTGTCAATTCATTGGCAACAGACAGCATACAGGATGTTTTTCCAGCACCTCTTTCACCAATAAAGGCAAAGATGTTGTTAAGCGGTTCGTTTTCTTCTTCATCCTTGGTTTTTAAAACTTTCAAATAAGAAGAAAGACTATCAAACGCATTTTTGTACTGCTCGAAAAACAAAGATTTCTTAACATTCTGTTCGGTGAGTTTCTCTATTACAGGTCTGCTTTCTTGACCAATGTTGAAATATAAATGCTTGCTCATAAGCTTGTCTTTAAATTATACTTAGTACATAATTATTTTGTAAAAAACGTGCAACTATACCCATCCCCCTACAACAAACTCATTATAGGGTAGGGGAGCTTTTTTTAAAATTCATTACTCTTTTACATTCTTCAGGTACCAGTCGAAATGATTCCACTTGTTGCAGCATACGTTCCAATCACCCCATAACATAAATGGTATGAGAAAGGCAATCGCCATACTCCCCGTAGTATCCGCAATATATCCCATGATTACAGGAGCAACCGCACCACCCACTATCGTCATGATGAGTAGGGAAGAGGCAAGTTTGGTCTTTGTACCCGCATCCCTCAATGCCAAAGAGAAGATGGTCGGAAACATGATGCACTCTCCCAGCTACAGGGCGAAGAACGCAAAGAGCGGTAAGGTGCCAGGAGAAGGATTTGTGTTGAGGGTTGTTGAACTCCATATTGCTCAAAGTATTATCATCAATTAACCATCGAATACATGGTATAGCTTACCCAAACATAAAGGAGGAAATCTATGATAGCTTCCAAAATAAGACTTTTGCCCACACCGTTTTCCCCAATTAACAGTGTGAACTTGCAATCTTGTGAATTACTTTCAGGCTGAGTAAAATCCAACGTGAACGAATGCTTGCCATCTTGCAAAAAAGTTGCACTTAATATTTTGAAAGTCATATTGATTTGTATTTATACGATTCCTAATTGTTCCAATATATCTTTTGTCAGTTTGGATAAAGGACGGTTTTCTAAATCTTCCTCATTCAAATATTTCCCCCAAACAAAATCAAAAACTTCTTGTGGTGTACGGAATAAACCTTGAAATCCATCCGACAGAGCTTGGTTCTGTTCCAAAAAGCCATAACTTGTAGACTTTTCTATGAGATCCATCACGTAGTCCTTATGTTTGTTATACAACACTTCAAGTCCTAACTTATTTATATTTTGTTGTTCATTTACGGATGGATTAACAAACCCAACAGAAAAATCGTCCTTTGACTTTGTACGCTTGATTTCATTGATATTCAACAGAACATTCTTTGTTTTATCGCAAATTCCAAATTTTGATTGAAATCCATCGAAATAGGGATTGACTCCAATTTCATTCGTTGCTTTGCCATGATTACATATTGAGCATGAAGGAACAAGGTTGTAAAACGACAATGCTAGCAATGGATGCTGACTCTTGCTGTAAAAATGGTCAAACTCAGGGCGAGTAGTGAATTTCTTTCCTGCTGCCGAACTAGATGATTTGACGGTAAAAGTATAGTTTCTATTGCAATATGGACAAGTCCTTATCTTTAGCCTTTCAAGTATGTCATTGGCTATGCTCTTGATAAAGCTGTTATATAGTGTCTCGAATATATATGACAGAACAATTCGAGCTTCCTCACCACAGGGTGCATTTGCCAGTTTCTCCATCTCATTTTTCTTGGCAAGAACAATATTGTCAAAGTTATGTTCAAACTCGTCAAGCTTGCTCAATACTTTATATCTCGTGGCAGTCGAAATTTTTCTTAGTCGTGGTTTTCTCCTTGCATATCCTTTCCATTTGGAAAAGACAGTATCGTAATACTCATTATGTTTCCCTATTCTCAAAAAAGGACGATGTTTATCCTCTCTTTTCTCAAAAAGGAAAGCACGCAAACTGTCTCGCCAGAAATGTGCAACAGAATCCAAATCACGATTATAACCTAAATATATCATATTCGGCAGTATTATTCTTCCAATTTCTTGATGATAAACTTTCGAAAAGCATTATCGTCAAGTTCTTGGTTTAGTCGTTTATATGTGTTATACAACATCATCAACTGCTGTCTTATGACAGGTTCACCAACAAGTTGTATCTCTTGCCTTATCTTTTCCAATTCACTTGCCTTGAAATCTCCGGAATGTAACAAGGCAAACAGATGATTTATCTTCTGATGGGCAAACTCTCCCATAGGAAGGCTAGGTAAGAAGAAACCATTTTTCAGGAGTCCATTGATATTTGCACCGAATGTATTTTCCTGCATGGAATAGTCTGCTTCACCATTTTTCAGAAATAGCACATTTGTCTTTGGAATATCTGAAAGTATATAGGGAGAGTGGGTGACATAGAGCACATTGATACTCCGTATTTGCTTAAATGTCAACTGTCCGATTATCTCCATCAAATAGCAAGTAAAACTACGCTGCCATTCTGGATGAAAATACAGTTCGATTTCCTCCAGCATAAGATTCACTGCTTGATAGTGTATCTTACCGCTGCCGATAGAATCAATATTCAGCAGATGATAAATAATGGCTCCAACAGAAAAATATCTCTGCTTCTCACCCGAACTTAAAGTATCAAATGGTATCAGGCTAGAGTCAGACTCTCTTCGGAAATAGATCTGCCATTTGTAGATTGCTGGTGGCAGATTTTCCAAATCCAGCAGTTGGGTGCCATACTTGTCTGATATTTTATCCAAGTTGATATATTTACCGATAGCGTTGTCTTCCCATATTTTCTTGTCATTATATATTTTGGCACTTCCTTCATTTGCGATATAGTTGAAAGCTTGACGGAGTTTCAGTGTGATGTGGGATTTATAATTCCATTCATTCTGTAATTTGCCAAAAGCTTCTCCTAGTTTGTTCGTATAGCGTCCATATCTACCATTCTTTTTATCTTTCATACTGCCGGAAAACAAAGGGTCTGTTTCATAGGCTAAGCATGGATATCCGAAAGTGGAGTAGGTCTCAAATATGGTTATTGTCTTGTAGATGATATAATGCTTGCACTTTTCTTCATTGGTCATATCCCCGTAGGGTTTGAAAATAAGTTCTGGTGTCACTTCCAATTTTATTTTTTTCCCATTCTTTAGTTCAAGGCCCATTTGTTTCCAATAATCGCATACAGCATCTATCAATTCCAAGCGTTGGATTTGACAAAGATTGAATGATTGGAATTTTTCGAGTTCCTTCAATATCTTCTCATTCAAATTTCCGAAATCAACCAAAGTCTCTATTTCTTGAATTCTTTTCAGGGCCTTTATCAACTGGTGAACATCACTATTTTTCGAGAGTAAATCGTTCTTTTGGGCATATTCTAAAGCAAGACAAAACAATTTATTGTTATTTGGATGATTGATGAAACGCTGGTATATTTGTGACAACAAGTTTATAGCATTTGAAGTCCACATATCTTTTTCATTGGAATCTTGCTCTTCCAAGTATACTATGTCTTCCTGCAACAAGTTTGTGTCCCTATGTTTTACGAAGAAGTCTATGATGGTGACATTCTGTAGTTTTGAATACCCGATGTCTTCCAGTTCCAAAAACTCCGCCTTTTTATCATTCAACGTTCGGAAAGGATTTGAATGCGGGGTTGCGGGGTGGGGGTGTACCATCAGAGATAGTAGACGTTGCATTGACAGAAACTTCTCCCGGTTCATGTCTATGTTGCCGTAGCTTCTATAAGGATGAAGGCTCAATGGTGTTTGATAGCCATCGTTCTTGTGAAACACATGATGAAGCCAGCAATACTCTTCGTCTTTTTGATTATTGTCCTTGGATTCCCATTCGTTAGGAATATCCAACGAATTATAGGCATATAAAGAATAATTTGACACCATAGTATAGAAGAATAGCTTTTTCAGCATCTCTTTTCCTACTATAAAGTCTTGTTTGTAGACATTACCTGTTTCCACATACCGGTATATCCGAGCATCATCTTCTGTTGTTATTAAACGATAGAAGATTCCGTCCAAATGGTAGTACAACTCGGCTTTTACTCCTTGTATCCAAAAGAGAGTTTCCTTTTCTCCGATTTCATGAATGATAGATGTGTTGTTCAATATTCTGATGATCAATTCCACCAATGAACTCTTGCCATCTCCATTCATACCAACAATTGCAGAAAAATTCAATCGAACTCCCTTGTTTTGTTTTTCAGACAAGGAAAAGAAACTTGCAGAAAGCGGAGCTATGTTACTACTTCGCCTTGTTATCAACTTACCATCTTCTGATATACGATAATCATTATTCAAGTAATAGAAATGGTTTTCAGCAAGACATTTGCGAATATGTTGCACACAACCAGGTAGTACTCGAACAGCAATTAGTTTAAAATCTAAAGATGTCTTAGATGTCGGCATAAATTATCTCAAAAATCATTTTGTTTAAAAACGGGCTACTAAGCTCCATCCCCAAAAAGTAGCTTAAATAAAAAGGGGAGAGGGAGCCGTTCGCCCGTATATTTATTATTTCTTGTTCTTCATCCGCCAGAAGAAGTGCCAAGTTCTGAAGATTGGTTCACTTAGAGCATCGACAGGAAAATACTTCACGAGTCTTATATCCCTATATACCCTTTGGAGATTATGTCCCAGCTGAGATCTCCCAAAGCGATTCCGTTCATCATGCCTTCCGAAATTCCCGGCTTCCAGCACCTCATTCAGCACAAACTTACCATACTTCTCATTCGGAGGAACAATAAGGCGAGAGGCAGGCATGCCGAACACCTCCTGCATGATATACATGGTACCCCCGGCAAACATCCACAATCCCAACTCCTTCAATTCCTTCTGCACTCTATCCCTAATCAATGATAAATCATCACTAATCAATACATAGTAGTAGTCAAGAAGTTGTCTTAACCCAATCCTCTCATTCATCAGATGAGCATAAATATGAGTCAACTGGAAGATGAGATTGAATTCCACTGTCGGAATCGCAATTTCCCCTTGCTCCCCCAACATCATCCGATGCGAGAACTGCTCCTCCTTCACCCTCTCATAATATTTCTGAAGCTTTCTGTTATTCCAGAAGCACAACAGAAAGCTAGGCCGATAATGCACTTCAACCTCCACACCCTTATACGATGGGAACTCGATGTGGTGATAGCACGCCTTTTCATGAGGAGAGATAGAGCGGACAAAGGAGATAACCCGTTTATCTCCACCTTCCACCCAGATATCAATATCACCAGGAGTCCGGGAATAAGGATTCGGATACATCAATGCATTTCCCTGCCCTTTTAGGATACAGGTTCTGACCCCCTTCTTCCGGAACCACTCAGAAACCTGGATGGCAGCATCGTTCAACCGAACATTCGCTTTCTCCAACATTTGGCTTTCCGCCATCCAATGGAGCAGCAGTTCCTTCTTCATCCCTACATGTTCAGCAGGCAACTTCTTGATACCATCAAAGAGAACACCCACCAGGCATTGCTTCTTGGCAATAGCATACAGTTCCTTCCAATCCGCCTCCTTTAAGGAAGAAGGAATCTCCTTGGCAGAGCCAATGCAAAAATGCAAGAAATCAAAGAAAATCTTTTGTTGTTTGCCCATAAGTAAAATACAACGGTTTTACACTTTTACCCATTGTTGAATATTATGATCAAAACGTTTGATGATTTTAGCAGGTATTCCTACTACCATACAATCGTCAGGGATATCCTTTGTTACAACAGCATTTGCACCAATAACTACATGATTGCCAATATGAACAGGTTTAACAATCTTCACCCCTGGAGAAATATAACAGTCATTTCCAATGATACTTCCTCCCATACCTATGTTTACATCAGCATTAATATTGCAATTTGCTCCAATGCGACATGCTGGATTTACAACTATTGTTCCATAATGCATGATATATAAACCAGGTCCAAATTGATTCTTGTACAATGTAAAACCAAGTTTATACGACAAATGCTTGTGAATGAAATAATGACATATGGTCATCAAAATAGTTATAGGGTCTCTAAACTTTCGATTAGACCAATACTCATAATGTCTCAGATTAAGGGTGAAACTAAGCCGAGGATTTAATAGAATTTTAATCCAAGATTTTGCCCCCCCCCACATACACGAAATTTCGCTCCATATCCTTGCGGATATATTCATGCATTTCCTTACGTGATTTAATCATTCCCTGTCAATATTAAATTATTATAATAGAGAGGGATTACTTCCCTCTCATCTTAAAGTATCTATCATATCCTGCAAGCAAAGCCTTGCTGGTATGCTCCCAACTCAATTCGTTGATGACACGGTTTCTACCATATTCACCCATTTGCTTACGCTTCTCAGGATTATCAAGCAATTCCAGAATCTTCTTTGCCATATCTTCTGCATCATTTCTCTTAGCATAAAGTGATGCCTCCTGTGCAGAATATCTACCCTCTGTCAGATCAAACTGAACCAAAGGCTTGCCCAATGCCATATACTCCAATACCTTATTCATGGTACTCTTGTCATTCATGGCATTATATTCATCAGAGTTAACACAAACATCAGCAGTATTCAAGTAGTCAAGCAATGTCTGATCAGGAACACGACCGGTAAATTCTACGATGTCGTCCAAGCCCATGTCATGACTCAGTTTCTTCATGTGCTCTACATCAGGACCACCACCAACGATACCCCAGAACACATCATTTCTTCCTGGTAACTCCTTGATATATTTAGCAGCCTTCAAAAGATATTCAATACCTTCCTGCTGGCCGATTACACCAAGATAGCCAACCATGAACTTCTTGCCACGCTTGATTTCATTCTTTGGTTCCTGAATTTTCAGACGCTCCAACTTTGGACCACTTCTCAACACAAAAGACATCCTCTGGGTTCATTCCTCCACGCTCTATGGCAATCTTCTTATAACTTTCATTAGTCACAAAAAGCAAACTTACAGTGCTTATAGGTCTGGCGTTCTAACCACAACTGGCTTTTTATAGAATATTCCCGAAGTCTTACCAAACTTAGCCTCATACAACTCAGGACAGATATCATGATGGTCAAAGATATAATCAACGCCCTTATTCTTAAAGAGTTTTGCTACCATCCAAATATCGTCAGGTGGATTACAACCGTGAATACAGTCGAAGCCTACTTCCTTATAACATTTCTTTGCCAAACGATACTCATGCCACAAAGCTGCGCCATACTCACGAGCATATCCTAAAGCGCCATTTCCATCCTTTGGCAATTTATGGCGATAAACATGTACACCCTGCAGGAATTCATACTCCTTGTCATAGCCCTTACCTGTAGGACTAATTACAGAAACCGTATAACCGTTAGCTGCTAATGTTGTTGCCTCCTGCCAGACACGAGTATCAAATGGCACAGGCAAGTTCTCTACGATAATCAATACTTTTCTATCCATATTGTAGTTTTTAATTTATTATCATTTAAAGGATAGCACAATTTGTGCGTTTCCTTCTCCCTTTCCATATTCTTCAGAATACCAACATTTCTCTATTGTTGGCTCTATATTTGCCTCTATACAAACAGTAATGGCTCCTCGTTGGATGACGGTTTTTCCATTTTCAACTTTCACTTGACAAGCAGGATGCAACACCAAAGTAGCATAACTATCTGTTGTTGCCTCCATATCATCCTCAATAACCAATTTGTCAACCTTATTAAAGCAGAAAGAGCGACTATGCTTATTACCATTCTGCCATACGCATTCGGCAAGAAGGGAATCCTGATTTTCCGTCAAATCAGACTTCAAAAGTTTAGTTTCAGCCTTCTTTCCCCAAAGAAAAGCTCCCATCATCTGACTTTGTTCCTGGTCTTTAGTCCAAACGGTATTATGATTACATGAACGTCGGTATTCGTCTCGTTTCTGAATATTGCAAGTATAACCACCTTCCTCAAAAAGTCCTACTTTGCGCAGGCTTCCATAAAGGCAATTGCTTTAAGGTTTCGATTTCTGCCTCAGAATAGAGCCAAGATATTGCCTCGGACAAATGTTCAAAGCTTTCATATCTTTTCCCCAACACCAAAGAACAAAGTTGAAGAAGATAACGGTAATGGCAGATTTCTCCACCTTCCAAATCTAATATCTTACCCTCATCGTTATCACCAAATTCGCAAGCCTTAGTCTCATTCACCATAGAACAAGCTACAAACTCACATTGTTTTTCCATCAACCTCTTCCAAGACTCAGGGATCTTCATACCATAACATTTCATCAGGTTCATCACCAAAGCGTATGCCTCCATCCCGAAGGTTTGATAATGCAAAGCCATCTCCATATTCACACCATCCTTATAATTCTGCTTCATCAATTCTTCATCGAGGATGCGGACGGCAAGCTGTGTCCACGCCTCATTGCCAAAAGCAAAACCGGCATAGGCGATAGCTGTAGCTTCAACCAGCAAATGATTATTGGCAGAAGAGTATCTGGAATAATGTTGTGCGATATAAGAAGCCATATTCTTGATGCCATTCTCCATATCCATGAGCAAGGCACCATTAGCAGTATATCCTTTCTTGCGAAGAAAAGCCAAAGCTAGAGTCCATTGGATACAACGTATAGCAACCTCCATCACACTAGTCCAAGAAATACCATGGAGGAAAGGATTCTTTTTGTTCCAATCCAAGAACAACCCTTCTAGCTCTTTTGCATATTTTTCCTCTCCTGTAGCATAATAAGCCTTAGCTAACAAGGCAAACTGGAAGTGTCTATTCAATTCCCAATTCGTTCTTGCATCACCTATTTCGTCTTTCTGTTTATAGCTTAAGGAATAGCTGAAATCCGTCCCCATTCTTTATCTGTCTGGAATCCTGCAATCCATCTTTCCTTATATATATGATAATCATACCCACCGAGAATATGTATGACTGTATTCAGATGGAAAGCAATATTCCTGAAATTCAGACCAACATGATCGGGATCAAATTTCAGAGATTGTAGCCGACTATCGAAAAGGTAAGCCGTTACGGCTACATCACGCTTACCAAAAAGCTTCTTTTCCTGCCCTTGCAGATGTTTTTGTTGAAGTCTCAACCGACTTCCGGCAAATTCATTGCCCGAAGTCGATTGAAGTACCATTGTAGTTTACTCATCAATGATTGTTAATCATTAATTACTAATTCATTTTCACTAATTAGAACTCAGTCTGTCTGAAGTTCATCTGATGCTCTTCATTCTGAGCTTCATGATTCTGGTTGATGTCTCCCCCAGGAGATACCCTCATACTTGCCATTATAGTCAACCTCTTTCCACTGGCGAACCAAGTCAATGACAATCTTGTTTGGATAATTCTTCAAAACATCCTCGAAGTCCTTTTTCCTTATTAGTTACTACAAGCACATCGCTGTTCTTGCATACATCATCAAGTCGGCAGTAACGAAATGCTGCAAGTGTGGAATCTTAGCCATGATAAAGTCCTTGTTGGTACCAGTCAACTCAGAAATCTTCACGTTACGGTCGTAAATCTTGATTTCAAAGCCCTTACCCAACAAACTCTCAACAACATCGACGATAGGAGAACAACGCAAATCATCGGTACCAGCCTTGAAACTCAAGCCCAAGATACCAACCTTACGCTGACCTTGATTCATAATAAGTTGAACTGCACGTTTTTTCTGATTCTCATTACTCTGGAAGATGCTCTCAATAACAGGTACATCTACATAGTTGTCATGTGCCAAGGTCTTCAAAGCCTTCATATCCTTAGGTAAGCAAGAGCCACCATAAGCGAAACCAGGCTTGAAATAGTAAGGAGAGATATTCAACTGCTTATCCTTGCAGAAGATTTCCATTACCTTATGAGAATCAACGCCTACAGACTTACAGATGTTACCAACCTCATTACCGAAGACGATCTTCAATGCATGATAAGTATTATTTACGTACTTCATCATTTCAGCCACCTTGATATCTGTACAGATAAACTCAGCATTGATATGCTCATACATCTCACGGAATACCTTTTCTGCATACTCAGAATCAGTACCAATCAATGTCAATGGTGGATTGAAATAATCCTCAACTGATGTACCTTCGCGAAGGAACTCAGGGTTGCTGACAACATTGAAATCTACGCCACGCTTCAAGCCACTTTCCTGCTCAATAATCTCACCTACCTTCTTGTTGGTACCAGGAAGAACAGTTGAACGGATTGCAACGAGATGCATATTTGCAGGCTTCTTATCACCAGCAAATTTCTCTTTCAATGCACGACCAATACGTCCTGCTACTGTGTAGATATAATTAAGGTTCAAATGACCTTCTGGGCTAGATGGAGTACCAACAACGATAAAAGATACTTCCGTTTCCATAATAGCCTCTGCAGCAACGGTTGTTGCAGACATCAGTCCCTTCTTGTGAGCTTCCTCACAAAGTTCAGCGATACCTTCCTCAATGATAGTAGGCTTGCCCTCATTCATCAGGCGTACCTTGTTTTCATTTACATCAACACCGATCACTTTGTGACCCAACTTTGCTAAACATGCCGCACCTACGCAACCTACGTAGCCGAGGCCAAAAATACTAATGTTCATAATATTACTTCTGTTGTAAATTATTTACTATGAGTTTAAATTTTCCTCTTTTACTATAAACCATTTCATCCATAGAGCAAACCTTTGTTGTTATATCCATGTTTCCATATCCACAACGCTTCAAAGTTTCCTCTACAACGAAATCAACCCGCGTAACCATAAAACCATCCTTGCAAAATAGGATGTCGTCTGTTCTACCAACAATTCTTTGAATTACCCCACAGAGCACCATTAGCTGTTGACATTATTAACAACAAGCATTAATTTGTTTCTCTTGGTATATATCAAATCTTTCTCTTTAACATAATGAATCGTTACATTTATATTGTCAATACCAATCTTAGTATTTATATTGTACAATATATGCTTTTCGACTTCATCAGAATAAGATTCATCAGGAACAATATTCAAATCCACCTTACCTTGTTCTTTCTGTACAAACTGCGAATATCTCACACCTGATGCATCCTTAAAGATAAATGTTAATGCTGCATTACTATACTTCGTGCCATCCTTTCCGACGATAAAAGTCAACGCTCTACCATCTACTTTTTCAATACCATGGGAATAATCTATAAAACCTTCAGGAGTTTTCTCAACATTTTCTTTTAAGATAATTCTATCATCAGTCTTATATCTTATCAGCGGGAAAGTGTCATTAATGAGGGAAGTGGTAATCACAAAATCATCATGATATTCTTCGATACCATAGCCAGGGTCTTCAAAATAGCCATCATGGTCAAACGACTCTTCTAGTCGAATGGTTCGCTCTGTAGTGCCATAATGGTCATAAATCTGGGTATGGAAAGTTTTTTCTATCAGATTTCTTTGGTAATCATGCAGAGTTTCCGAAGAGGTGAATGCCACAGGAATGTAACATTCTAATTCTTTGTCTCTCAAAACAAGAGCTAAATTATAAAAGCGAACTTGGATATCCCTCAATGGCTTTCGGATGATGCTTTTCTATCAATCGGTGATATGTCTCAGCCGTATTTTCATTGATGTTGTAGCTTGAGAGGAACAAGGTGTTACTCACATGCACTTTCAAAGAAATGTCGTTTCTCCCCAAATTGCCTCGGAGAGATACCATCGGCTCACCATAATTATATCCACATCGCTTGCGGTAACAGACGAAATAAGCCTGCTCACGCCACACGGAAGCCCAATCTTGCCATACCGTCAAAGGGGTACCCGTTGTACCACTGGTATGATTTTTCATCAGACCTCGTTCCTTTCGAGTCAATAGCTCCTTACCATGCGCTTTAAGCATGTCCTTGGTTAAAATTGGAAGTTTAACAATGTCTTCTAAATGTTGGATGTCATCTGCAGAAGTAACTCCCTGGCTATTGCAAAGTTCCCGATAATATAGAGAATGCGTATAAGCCTTTCTAAAAATCTCTAAGAAACGTCTTTCGTTTCTAGCCTTAAGCTCTTCTGGAGACATCGCATACATAGCGTCTATCTCTGCCACATACTTACCAATAAAAGTAGGAGTACGAAGAAGATATTTCAAAGATTCTGTAATGTATTTTTTCATTTTACACTGTCTTTATAAGGATTGTGTAATCCAAGTTTAATAATTGTTTTTCTAATCTGTCTGAATATGGTTCGTTGTAACCAACACAAACGTTCACCTAGTGAATTAGAGAAATATCGAGTACGAAAAACGATATCCATCAGTGATGAATGAGAACAAAACAATAGACAATATCTCCACCAGCTATAATTGGTACAAAAAAAAACTTGTTTTTTTTCCAAGTTATAGGAAGGATTTAAATGCAACACATTTTTTTTCTGCATCAAAATGCAAGACGAAGACTTCTGACTTTTCACCATCCCATTTCACGATAAACTCATCCATTACCTCTCGCTGTTTGTATACTAACTTCTTGTTTGCATAAAATGCCTGCGGCAATATGAAATTCCCTAAGGAATAGAAGATTTTCTTGCCTTTATAGGTTTCTATCGGTTGAACCACATGAGGATGATGCCCAACTATCAAATCTGCACCTGCGTCTATGAGATGATGTGCCAAAGTTCTGTCTGCAGGTTCAGGATAATAAAATTTTTCCCTGCCCCAATGTGGAAATATTACAATATAGCAATCAGGATTTTCTTTTTTCAATTTGCACACTTCTTTCACTACCTTTCTCGGTGAAAACAAGTTCAAACTATGCTCGTTGGAAAAAGTGGCAAACGTAATAATGAAAACTCGCTTACCATTGAGTTTCGTCTCTATCACATCATGATTTCGCAAGCCCCATGATTTCACGCCATTTTGTCTTAGGGTCTCAACTGTATCTTCTATATCGTGTTGGTAATCCAATATATGATTGTTGCAAAGGGAAACAGCTTCCACATGGAGGACTTTCATTATATCCAACACACCAGGACAAGAATATAAAGAAAATTTATCTCTCCAACGATACAAGTTTAATTCCTTTTCTTCTTTCAGCAACGCCCCTTCCATATTAGCTATAGCTTTGCAGTCTTCAAACAGGGGTACTACTTCCTTGTAATCTACAGTCACATAATAAGGCAAGACCAAATCTCCACAAAAAATTATCGACATAACATTTTCTTATAAAGAGTTATCAACTTAGGTATTTCAACATCCACATTGTGATATTCCACAATATGTCTTTGACAATCACAAGCAGCTTTCAGCATGTCGCAATCTACCCATTTCAAAATGGCTTGTACATACTCGTCTGCTGTGCTTCCTTGCGGTAATACACTTCCACAATTAGCTACAACTTCAGCATTGAAACCTTGATCAGAAACTATGGGCACCAGACCAGCGGACATGGCTTCTATAAGAGAGTTGGATTGTCCTTCGCCAACATGACGAGTCGGGAAAATAAAAAAATGCATATTCTTCATCACTTCTTTCAATTCCATTGGATTCAAAAATCCCAAATACTCAATTCTTTCATTATCAAGCATCTCCCGATAGCAATCTGTGCCAAACGCACCAGCTACATACAATTTAAAACGATCATCCAGTTTCTTGATAACTTCCACTATCAAGTCTATACCTTTTGTCTTTGTCAATCTTCCAAAATAGAAAATATTAATTTTGTCTTTTGGCTTATCAATGACAGACAAACCTGTACAATCCGCTATATTTGGAAAATAATAAGTTGGTTTGTCTATGCCTATAATTGACTTGATTTGTTGGATATAAGAGGAACCTTCCACAGTAATCATATCTGCTTGTTCCAACAGGCTTTGCATCTGTTTCTGCCAACCTGTTCCTTTTGTCTTATAGTAATAAATCAAGGAGCCGGCACGCACATCCACCAAAATGTGAATACCTAAACACTTGGCTATTTTTAATGTAAAAAAGAGATGGTAAGAGCAAATTGCCATACAATGGGGTAGTATGAAGGATTACATCCGTTTGCTTTCTGTATTTCCACAAGCCTAACGGCAAAAGAAAAAGCTTAAGATATGCCAACTTACCTAATTTACTAGGGTGTCCAGTTCTATGTTCCAATATTAACTCACTTGTTTGAGAGTTTTGGTTCGTTCTGTCACCCAGTTTTTGGACAAGTGCTCGGTAGTCCAAGCATCAATGTCCTTAAGTTTAACATTCACTAAGCGCTCTTTGAAATTAAATGTTTTAGTAACGGATTCGTTCACGACTTTTGGATATAATGGTATCATTAGAGCAAAAGGAGTTATGCCATACAGCTTGTTCGGTGACTTCTTGCTTTTGTATATACCAAAAAGTAGATTCAATGATGTCTGAAGAGATGCAGATATTCATATCCTCAGTAAGTTGCGCTTCTTCCTTTCGGAAGTACTCCAGCATCTTCAAGCCAAGGTGAGCTTGACGAGGATAAGCATTTCCTATAACCTGAGCAACTATGTATGACTGGCACTCCTTACTCGTCTTGCAGGAAAAGCCTTTGTTTTTACAGATATGCTCTATATGCCTGATGGCATCCAACGCATCCATGAGTTCTTGCAACAAAGATTCATAGTCGTTGATGAAAGCATACGCTTCCTGCATTTCTTTTTGGGAGTTTGTTGTAACAAGCAAGCATAGAGTTGCCCCAGATTACCCATTCAGACATATTCATGAATCTAGCAATAGTCCTCATGTTCGGTGGTAGCAAATATGCTTTCAGATGGTTTGCAGTCTTTTCGATTTTTCCTAAAAGTGTTGTAAGCTCAACAAAAAATCGGGCTGTTTTCATACACCTTTTTGAGAATCACACCCAGAATGACTGATGTCCGCATAATGCACATATAGCGATGCTCTCATCTTATCCCATTCTTTTGATTTCCATCCCAAACTTTTTTGCCTTTGCATTTCATCTTGATAAACAGACAGTCCCAACTTCTTTTTCCACCGTATTGTAGCATGGACTTTTTCCGAAGTTCTTACCAAGTACTTCAGAGAATACCTCCAAGATCTTCACTACAGTTCGAAGGCCACAGCCAGTACGCATATAGATAAGAACACAAAGTTGAATTACTACAAGAGGGAATCTATGTCCGGGAACAGGTGCGAGAGTAATGCTCTTTGTTCGTTGGTCATAGTTATTTTCTGAACGTCTTTTTTTTTTGAGTTCTTTCCGAAGACCTTTGATAGTGTTTGTATTCTTCACTTCTTTGCCTTCAAGTTGCTTAACTCTTTTACGAAGACGCTTTAACTCTTCCTCAGGGGGTCTCTTTATGCTGTTTTGAATCTAACTTTTCATTGATTATAAGTATTTGTAATGATGTACAAAGATACTAAAAATCAACGATATACACAAATTTTCAAAACTATTTCGTTACATGAAACGTTAAATATCAGAGCGTAATATTAACAATTAACAGGGATGTTTCCAGCTTGTTTTTAAGAACAGAGAACTGGACACCCTACTAATTTACCAAAACGCTTATTGATAACAGGATTAGGAAACTCAACCACCTCAATACCTCTTTTCACCAAAGCCTCTATATTCTTTCTATTGGCAGCCTCATAGCCGCCTATACTCGGTTTCCCTTTCGGGGTTATTGGACAAAAATATAATACTTTCATGTTCTTCCTTTTGTTATTTTATCAAGCAACCTTGTTTTGATCAAAAAAGAAGTTCTATAAAGCATAACTATTTGTGCCTTAGCAGATTTGCCCCCGAATAATGAACAATATATTTGTCTTAGCTGCGTTTCGACAAATTCTGGTAAATGTTCCTTCACAATTTCTTTGGAAGATGCACCCATTTTCACACAGTTTATTTTATCCTCCATCAACTCCTTGATTGAAAGCCAAATAGCATCCTTGTCACCTGGTTCTATCAAATAACCATTCTTGCCATTTTTGAGGATTTCAGGTATTCCTCCCACTTTCGTTGAAATGATAGGAAGGGAATAGCTCATAGCTTCAAGAACAGAGATTGGCAAGCCTTCATTGTAAGATGGAAGAATATAGGCATCTGCAAGATTGAGCAAACGCTCCTTCTTCTCACCATTGACCCAACCATGGTATTCTGCGATATTCTCCAAACCTTTATCCTTGATAATCGCTTGAAGCTGCTTCACATCGCCATCTCCGCCATACAAAAATTTCAACTTACCATCAAACTCTGCTTTGTGGTCCGCCAAAACATCCATCAAGTCATAAATTCCCTTGCGCTTTCCCAAGCGCCCCAAAAAAAAGAAGCACAAATTTTTCATGCACTATTTTAGCAACATGAGGTTGAGGTACAACGTTCTTTACGACCACGACACTCGGATGATTAAAAGTATCTTGAAACCATTCCTCCAACTTTCACTCAGTGCAATGATGACATCGCATTTATCTAAAGTTTCCTTTACGGCATCTAAATTTTGGTTTGCAAACCTTTTGAATTCCGCCCCATGACAATGGAACACCACTTTCTTGCCAAACATCTTGGCAAGATTAATGAAAATACGTTTTCTCCAGAAACTAGCATCGCTTGCACCATGCGCATGTACTATCTTAATTTCTTTATGAAACAGCATCCATTTCCAGAATAGACCGTAAGCCTTGAAGAAAGCAAACAGCTTTCTTACTTGACCGTAATCCACAACCGTCGCCACATGGTTAAACGGTTCATAGAAAGTACTATATACACTTTCTACAGCAGCCACGCCTCCATGTACCACACGATAGTCGATACCAATCGTTAATATATTATTTGTATCCATTTTAATCACTAAATTTATCCCAATTCTTAGTTTCGAGATTATATTTTTTTATAATTTTTGCAGGATTTCCTGCAACCATACAAAGTGGAGGTACATTCTTTGTCACTACACTACCTGCACCAACTATAGAATCATGCCCTATAATAACATCCTCAACTAAACAAACTGATGGACCGATATAAACATTGTCCGCTATTGTTGCAGCTTTCCCTTTTGATGAGCCAATAGTAACAAATTGACTTATAGTCACATTAGAACCTATTTCTGCAGATTTATTTATTACAACACCAACACCATGTCCCAAATAAAAGCCTGAACCAATCTTTGTAAATGAAGAAATTTGGATGCCATATTTGGAACACAAATGGTGATATATTAGCCAGAAGAATGGTCTTAATAAACTTTTCACAGATGCCATCCGTAAAAAAAATGTAAAAACAAAACCTCTTTCATGGATTAAAACTTTGATAAGCCTAAAAAAGTGCCCCCCCCCATATAATGGGAAGAATATCTTAAATAATCACTTTTCAAAATCTTAAAAAGTTCAATATAACTATTCATATTTTTAATATGACTCTAAATATTTTTTTGCAGTTACAGATACATCATAAATATTACATACATATGATAATGCAGCCTTTGCCTTATTTAATGCTTCATTATAATGATTTCTAATATAATCAATTTGTATAGCCAAATCTTCTGCGTTTCCATTTTCAAATAACCAGCCGAACTTAGAGCCACAAGTAACCTCAGCAGGACCTTGACCTGAAGAAACTAGTACGGGAACATTCGCAGACATTGCCTCTGCTACAGTTAATCCAAAACCTTCCCATCTTGAAGCTTGAACAAACAGATCATAATCACATAAATGGTCACAAATATATGTTTGCGGGCGTTTCCCTAAAAAATGAACATTTTGTTCAACCGATAACTGGCGAGCCAAATTCTTTAAATATTCCATGCTTTTACCATTTCCGATAAAAGTAATATCTAACCAATCTTTGTGTAAAGAGGCTGCTTTTATTAATAAATCTTGACCTTTAATTTCATGTTCTAATCGACTTACCTGAATAACTTTAAAACAGGATTTATCTATCTTCAACTTCTCTTTCTTTATAAAAGAAGAAGTTTTAATCCCATTATTAATAACAGTACTTTTTTTAGACTGTATTTTTTGTAAAGTTCTTTCTGTACAGCCTCACTAATCGAGAATATTTGCGGAATCTCATCCAAGAAAAGGACATTACCATTGGATGCAAAAGATAATAAAGGAAAATATCTTCCTAAACCTGTAGGTTTTATATTACCGGAAGGTAATGCATGTAATGTGACTGATGATAATTGGCAAAGCTTTCTGCTAAATATTAACTTATAAAGTCGGCTATCGTGAAGATGTATAGCATCTGGCTTAATTAATTTCAAGATTCTATTTAATTTTAAAACAAAAAACAAGTTTTTGGAAGCAAGTTTTCTATTTAATTTATATACAATAATAGAAGAAGATAACTGATTAAGTAAACTTTCTTCTATGTAATCGTTTATTACGACAACATAAACCTTTGCTCCAGCAGCTGTTTGCGCATTAGCAATGTTAACTAACATTGTTTCAATACCACCAAATGTTAGTCCCCAATATATATGAACGACTTTCATAAAAACTTCTTTATTTTTTTTAATTGATATAAAATGAAATCTAAAACTAACCAAAATATAGATTCATCATACAAACATCTTAGTAAATGTTGTTTATAACAAGATTCAGATATTTGCTTAAATGTTTCTACAATATGAAATATATTTTGGCGATATTTCCATTTTCCCCACTTTACTAATTGAACATTGATTCTGCGTACCAAAGCGTCATACCTCATTTGTAAACGTTCCTCAGAAATCGCAAAAAACAAAGAATTAGTTCTCACAGTTGATACATATATTATCTTATCTACAGCCAAGATATGATGTGCATAATAACCACAAGTAATTGAAAACATTGCATCATTACAAACTATAGTTTCCTCAAAACTAATATTGTGTCTCTTAATCAATTCTGTTCTAATCATTTTAGACCAAGGTACGTAATGCCCATATCTAAGTCTATCAAGTTTGTTCCTGTTGATACAATCTTTGACTGTATTATCTCTAGATGGAACAGATTCCAAAGTGTCATTATCAACACTACAAGAGGTAAAATAAATCACATCAACTTCCGAATTCGAAAATTCCATTAATTGTTGCTGAAAATTATCTGCAAAGAAGTCATCTGCATCCGCAAACAAGCACCATGTCCCTTTAACATGCTTTAAGCCTTCATTTCTTGCGAAACCTGCACCTTTTCCTTCTTCAGTTAAGTATAATTCTATATTGGTTCTTTTTAAATCATTGATAGCTGAAATAATTTGATTAGCATCTTTTGAATTATCATCAACTACAATTACTTGGAAATCTTCAGTATCTGGTATTGATTTTAAACACCTGACTAACAATTGAACAATATCTTTATGAGGAATTATAATCGAATATTTAATCTGATTCATAATTGCAAATTATTAAAATGGTAAATAGTTTCTTCCATTCGCATCCCATATATAGAGGACTTCATTTATATGTAAATTCATAAAACATATACTGATAGAAGGCCATAAATATGATAAAAAACAAATAGAATAAAATAACATTTTTAATTGAATAAGACTATTATTAGAGAAATCTCGTTTTATAAATTTATCATAAAATAAGAAGCCACCGCATAAACATCCAAAAAGTAAAAAGAGACTAGAATAACGATCAGTTATTTCAATTGAATTAAAAAGAGGACTTACAATTGCACCTACAACAAATATGTTATATATCAGTTTTCCATATTTACGCTTAGCACAAGATTTTTCAGAAAACAATATGATAGGGATATATGCAATAAATAATCTCATTTGAGTAATATATGACATAGAATCCCGAATTCCTATATTTCCTAAGTCTCCATTAATCAAATCTTCTGTTCTTGATAAATAAAATTCAGCACTATCATTTGTAACTAATCCTAAGCCTAGAATATAATTGGAAATCTCTGTAAAAAAAGACAATTGACTAACTTTCATGCCTAAAGTAGTAACCAAAAAGAGGATACAAGCAACTTTTGGAGAGATAGCATATTTATTCAAATATTTAGCAAATAATACGATTGGGATTAAGGGAACCATACCATAATGAACTAAACATGCAATTAGCATAAAGATATATGCTTTTTTAGGCATAGAATAAATAATAAACGAAATTGCTACAACAAAAAAACACACTGCAAAATACCACCTTATATACAATTCATTATTGTGAATCAAATCTAAACATAATGGCAATATAAAAAACAATTCCTTTTTAAAATATTGGAACAAAAACAGTAAGGAAAACATTAAAAGTAAACTCTCACAAAAAATAAAGGACCAATATGGCAAACCTATTGAATAAAAAATATAATTAAAAATTTTAAATAAAATCTCGTAATTAGATTTCTCGAAGTTCTTTCCAATTTCTAAAAATCTAAAGTAATATAAATTCCAATCAACCATTCTGCCAAAACGTAAACCAACAACAACGCCATACATAAGTATAGGAATCAGAGCTTTATGCCAAAAATCTCTACTGCTAGATGATTTAGATAACATATTTCCTCCTAAGAACATTGTTACTAAAAGTAGTATATGCAAAAATGAAAATACAGTTCTTTCCATTATGGCTTAATTATCTCTTGATTTGGTAATATAACTTTCTTTCCTAACTCTATTTGATATGTATTTGTAAAATACCCCATTCTTCCTTGTTCAGAAGTAAATGTCATTTCACCGAAATAAACTTTTCCCCTAATATTGTACAAATCAATACGCACCTGAGGAAAACCTTGCGATAAAGTTGTTGCAACTTCAAGCATAGTTTTTAAACTACTTGGCTTATTTAATTTATGGGTAATACGTTTACGATAATGAGGTGTTAAATTCTCATTAATCTGCTCCCAAGAAGGCGTATATAAATCATAAACAGCTTCATCTATATTGACATTGCTAGGGCGATTATATACAACAAATATACATTCAGGCAGCCCATTAAAACACCAGATTTTATAATCAATAATTGATGAAGAATCATTGCTATTATCTTCCAAATACTCCTCAGCCATAATTCTAGGAACAATTTTGGTATAATGAGGTTCACATGTATCATAACCAAATTTTTTACTTAAACTTTGTCTCATTAAAGTTCTAGCTTGCACTTCATCCAAATCACACTTTTTATTTCTAACAATGTATGAAGATTTACAATCATGAGTTCCTTTTAAGACGAAGGATTCTGGTAATATATTAAAATCAATATCCTCAGCATTACACCACACGCCATAACACTTTGTCAAAATGTGGCCTAGCCCTTTTCTGTTACGAATTTTCTAACTTCGTATTTGTCGGCTAAAACAGTCCATTTATCGGTTTTTGTAAAACACTCTAACCACTGAATTTTCTCATTAAGAGTAACAGGGTTGCTGAGATTAAGTTTTTTTCCATAAAAACTCAACCACTTCATCTGTAGAGCCTTGACTTTATCATTGTCAATTAATTGATTAAAAGACTTAGCCTTACGAACTTTTTCCCAATAATATCTTCTTCTCAAGAAAATCATGGGATGCAGCAAATCAGAAATTTTCATATACTAATTATATTTAAACGATTAAATTGTAACTATATTAAAATAAGAAAGGTCTACTCATGATATCATATGAGAACCATTTTTTACAACCAATAAAAGTATTGTTGTTCTGAAAAATAAAATTAAGACGTTAAGATTTTTATAGAATCTTCCAGGTCTTTCTTCCATGCCCTATATGAATAATACTTCTCTATAATTACACGATTTTGTATAACATCTTTATAACTTAATTGAAAATTATTATCAAACTCATCTAAAAAGAAAACACTTTCAACCCTAGACTTTTATAAAATTTATAATTCATTGAGTCTGAAGGAAGATATAATTTCAATCCATTCCATAAAGAAGTCAAGCAATTACAAGTTGCAGCCTGTTGTTTTTGACCTAAAATCAGGGTGTCACAACTTTTCATTATTTTAGTATATTCATTAAAGTCTAAATAACTTATCAATGGTTTGAATTTATTACCAAAACATTTAACGCCGTATTTTATTACCTTTCGTATATATTGAGGAGATCCTTGGTAACTTAAAGGAGTTATTATTAATGTTGTGCTATTAACTTGATCTTTTATTTTATCAAGCAAATCAACATGATTAATAAAATAAGTTGCACTATTCCCTAAAAGAATATTATGCCCATTTAACTCTAACGGTTGATTCATATCTTCCAATTTAAACTCACTAGGATGTATATAATTATGTACAATCCTTGTGGCTCTAAAATATGGACATTGCTCTAACAGCATATCGTATTCAATTGGGAAAACTCCAGAGAAATAATCTATTCTTCTTATTGCAGAACAGATTATATCTTTCGAAATATAAGTTCCGTTAATTTTTCTCAAAATATTTTTCAATCTCATTTTTATAAAGAAATTGAAACTTTCTTTTGGAATGATTTGCTTAGTTTGGTTCATATATCTTTCTCCAATATTAAGCAAAGGACCTATCGGTTTTGGATTGCTATATAAATCAAATCCCCAACAAAGAACATCGCAGGAATTGTCAGCACAAATAATTCGTAAAGCCTCTTCCTGAGAAACCTTCTGAACTTTACCAGACTTTATAAATTGAAATTCTCTAACCTTATTCGTTATAATATAGAAATAATTAATGGTTAAATTAGATTCCTCAAAACATTCGATAGAATCATTTATGAATTTATCATCAATTACAAAATGTATAAATCTTAATTTACTCATGATTATTCTTTAAAAAAACGATAAATCTTCATATTCTTTAAGATGCAATACTTTACTAGTACCTATAATAATAACAATAAATGTTATGACAGCAAAACATATCTGCAGAAAATCATCGCCAACATACCTATTGACTATATGCACAAGACCTGATGCAACTAAAGATAATAAAAAAGACGGACAAATTAACTTAATCTGAGCATAAAATCCTAAATTATAAAACTTACCCGAATAATATGTATCAGTAACAATTTCTATTATACAATATAAAGCATAACCAGAACACAGTACTATTATACCATATTTAATTGCAATGAATAAAATTACTAAACCTATAATTTTTTTATTTTATTATTTCTAGTCGCTTAAAAAAACAAATCCGTAAATCTTCCTTTTACTGTCAATAGACTTAAATTTAATGCATCTACTCTTTTTTAAAATCTATCGAACGAGTCAAAATAGCTTGTTGAACTGTACATAACGGATTGAACAGAGTTGAAAGAGCTGTTATTTTCAAAATCGGCGCTAATATAGGCGTATCATAAAAGGATGCTATTGCTGATGAAGAAATAAACAAGACAACATAACAAACCAGCCCGACAAATACATTAAACCAGAAAGCTGTAGATAAATCATTATCTGTCAAATCTGGTTTTCGAACTAAAGCATTAGCAAATCCACTATCAATAAAAACTTGCGCTAAACCTAAGAAAATCATAGGCATAGCTATTATACCATAATCTTCCGGAGCTAACAATCTTGCCAATAAAATACTGAATAGAAACTGAACACCTTGCGTGCCAAATCTTTCAAAAAGTACTCCAAACTAGCCCTTTTTGGTTTTAGCTTTTAGATTACTCATTGTTTATTGCAAGTTTTAATTATTGTGCAAATTCGTATTACATCCTCACAATCTAAATCTGCATAAAGTGGTAACGTAAGAACACGTTTACTAATATGAAGTGCTATAGGAGTTAAATCCGCATCAAATCTCCCATGGTAAGCATCAAAAGCATTAGTTAATGGATAAAAATATTTTCTTGCATAAATATTATTATCAGCCAACACATTACATACTTCATTTCTTGTATATCCAAACTTCTTTTTCATCTATAACAATTGGAAAATACGCATAATTAGACTGTACATTCTCTTGAACTGGAGGTAACTGAATACCATCAACATTTGCAAGACACTGTCGATAGCATTCTACAACTTTTTTACGTTTAGCGATTTCACCATCTACATGACGGAGATTACACAATCCCATGGCAGCTACAAACTCATTCATTTTTGCATTCGATCCAACTCCATCAATTGTTTCTGCATCTTTTATGCCAAAATCACGAAGTTTGTAAAGTTCATGCCCCAATTCCTTGTCATGAAAGCAGACAGCACCACCTTCAATTGTATTATAGACTTTAGTAGCATGAAAGCTAAACATGGATGCATCTCCAAAATTTCCAATACCTTGTCCCTTATATCGAACACCAAACACATGGGCTGCATCATAAATAACTTTTAAGCCATATTTCTTAGCGATACGCTCAATTTCTTCAACATTGCAAACATGACCATAAACATGAACTGGTACAATTGCCGAAGTCTTGTCTGTAATCAGAGACTCGATCTTAGTTGTATCAATAGTATAATCTATTGGATTTATATCACAAAATACTGGGGTTAATCCATTACGAACAATTGCATGGGTAGTTGATGCAAAAGTAAAAGGGGTTGTTATAACTTCACCACTCAAATTCATTGCTTGGAGACACAATTCCAAAGCATTATGCCCATTCGTAAAGAGGGAAATATTGTCAACTCCACAATAATCCTTCAGTTTCTCCTGAAGCAAATTATGCTTTGGTCCCATATTGGTAAGCCAATGACTTTCCCAAATGTCCTTAATCTCTTGAATGTACTCCCTCATAAGGAGGCATAGATGTTTGTGTTACTAAAATTCTTTTCATTGCTACAAAAATTAATTACTAATCTCTTCTAAAAATATCTCTAGTATATACCTTCTCCTTTACATCATCCAAACAAGCATCGTAGCGGTTGGCGATGATGGCATGGCTCTGTGCCTTGAAGGCTTCGAGGTTGTTTTCAACTCGGCTACCGAAAAAGGTGCTTCCCTCTTCCAAGGTTGGCTCGTAAATGACTACCTCAGCACCCTTTGCTTTGATACGCTTCATGATGCCCTGGATGGCTGACTGGCGGAAATTGTCGCTGTTTGACTTCATAGTCAGGCGATAGACACCAATCACACAGTTGTGCTCCTTGCTGGCATCATAGCTGTTGGCATCGGCATAGCTATAATAGCCTGCCTTCTGGAGAACGGCATCAGCGATATAGTCCTTACGAGTACGGTTGCTCTCTACGATTGCCTCTATCAAGTTCTCTGGAACATCGGCATAGTTTGCCAGAAGCTGCTTGGTATCCTTTGGCAAACAATAACCACCATAGCCAAAGCTTGGGTTATTGTAATGGGTGCCGATTCGTGGGTCAAGACCTACACCTTCGATGATTGCCTTGGTATCGAGTCCCTTTACTTCTGCGTATGTATCCAACTCATTGAAGTAGCTTACTCGGAGTGCCAGATAGGTATTGGCGAAGAGCTTGACAGCCTCAGCTTCCTTCATGCCCATGAAAATAACAGGGATGTTCTTTTCAAGTGAAGAATGAAGAGTGAAGAGTGAAGAATCCAATTGCTTTGTGTCGCCATTGTGACCTATTGCTCCTTCAAGAAGTAAGGAAGCGAAGGTCTTGGCAGCTTCCTTCAACATCTCGACATTGGTTACAGTCTTGATTGCCTCATTTTCCTCTTCGAACTCTGGGCGCTCGATAATCTTTGGATAGCCTACGATGATGCGGCTTGGGTAAAGGTTATCGTAGAGAGCCTTGCTCTCACGAAGGAACTCTGGAGAGAAGAGAAGGTTGAACTTCTTCACACCCTTCTTGGCATACTTCAAGTAGAGGTTGCGGGTATAACCTACAGGGATGGTGCTCTTGATGACCATCACTGCATCTGGGTTTACCTCCAGAACCAGGTCAATGACTTCTTCTACATGGGATGTATCGAAGTAGTTCTTCACTGGATCGTAGTTGGTTGGTGCTGCAATCACTACGAAGTCTGCATCCTTATAGGCTGACTTGCCATCAAGGGTTGCCACGAGGTTCAATGGCTTTTCAGCCAAATACTTTTCAATGTAATCATCCTGAATTGGAGAAATCTTATTGTTGAGTTTCTCCACCTTCTCTGGGATTACATCTACTGCTGTTACATGATGTTGCTGAGATAACAGGGTTGCTATACTCAGACCTACGTATCCGGTACCGGCTACTGCTACTTTTATATCTTTAAAATCATTCATGCCATGAAGTATGTTATTTTTCTTTTTTATTTGTATAAATCTACATTGATATCGAACGGACTATCGAAATCCTTCAACATCTTATGCTTTGTATCTTTCTCAGAGAGATTAGCATGCTCCGTTGGAATCCTCCAATCGATACCGAGGGTGTCATCGAGGATAGAGATACCACCATCTGCTTCCGGATGATAGAATTCATCACACTTATATTGAAAAACGGCAGTCTCACTTAACACAGCGAAGCCATGTGCAAAACCTCTTGGAATAAAGAACTGCAAATGATTATCTTCAGTTAATTCTGCAGAAACGTACTTGCCATAAGTAGGTGAACCTTTACGAATATCAACAACCACATCAAGTACCCTTCCTTTTACGCAACGAACCAGCTTACTTTGAGAGTACGGTGGACGCTGAAAGTGCAAACCTCGTAGTACTCCATAAAAACTCATACTTTCATTATCTTGACAGAAGTTTATCTTATGTCCTAATATAGGAGAAATCTTGTCATTGAACTCTCGCTCATTAAAACTCTCCAAAAAAGTAGCCTCTATCATCACGGAAGAGGTTAGGTTCTATCATGAGAACGCCTTCAATATCTGTCTTTATTATATTCATTGTTTTTAATATTCTAAATTCTTTTTTAATGTTTGTTCTTTCTCTTCAAGTATTGAAAGGAGATACTTGCCATAGTCATTCTTCAACATAGGCTGAGCATTCTCTCTCAACTGTTCTGCGGTAATCCATCCCTGGCGGTATGCGATTCCTTCCAAGCAAGCTACCTTCAAGCCTTGGCGCTTCTCCAAGACTTCGATAAAGGTGGATGCTTCAGAAAGGGAATCATGGGTTCCGGTATCGAGCCAGGCAAATCCTCTTGCCATAGTCTGTACCTTCAGCTGCTTATCCTTCAGAACTCCTGGTTTACGGTGGTGATTTCCAACTCACCACGATCGGATGGCTTGATATGCTTGGCAACTTCCACCACCTTGTTTGGATAGAAGTACAAGCCTACCACAGCATAGTTGCTCTTTGGATGCTCAGGCTTCTCCTCAATGCTGAGGCAATTGCCTTGCTCATCAAACTCAGCTACGCCATAGCGTTCTGGATCGCTTACACGATAGCCAAAAACGATAGCCTTGTTATTCTGCTCAGCATCTACAACTGCTTGATGCAGCATCTGGTTCAATCCAGCACCATAAAAGATATTATCGCCTAATACGAGGCAAGCAGGCTCATCGCCAATGAATTTCTCACCGATAATGAAAGCTTGGGCTAAGCCATCAGGTGATGGCTGCTCAGCATACTCGAACTTGACACCGAACTGGCTTCCATCGCCTAAGAGGCGCTTGAAGCCTGGCAGATCAAATGGTGTTGAAATAATGAGTATCTCACGGATACCTGCCAACATCAGAACCGAGATAGGATAATATATCATCGGCTTATCAAAGATAGGAATCAGCTGCTTGCTGATACCCTTGGTGATTGGGTACAAACGTGTACCGCTACCACCTGCTAATACTATTCCCTTCATTGTCTTAATGTTAAATGATTAGTATCTTGTTTACTTGTATAAATTTACATTAATGTCGAATGGACTATCAAAGTCTTTCAGTATGGCATGTTTCGTATCTTTCTCTGAGAGATTAGCATGCTCGGTTGGAATCTTCCAATCGATACCGAGGGTGTCATCGAGGATAATATACCACCATCTGCCTCTGGATGATAGAAGTTATCACACTTGTATTGGAAGACTGCTGTTTCTGAGAGAACGGCGAAACCATGAGCAAAACCCTTTGGAATGAAGAATTGGACATGATTGTCTTCTGTCAGCTCTACAGCCACATGCTTGCCATAGGTTGGTGAACCTTTTCGGATATCCACAGCTACATCAAGCACTCTACCTTTTACGCAGCGTACCAACTTGCTCTGGGTATATGGTGGGCGTTGGAAATGCAAACCACGCATTACGCCATAACTACTCATTGACTCGTTGTCTTGGCAGAAGTGTACACTGTGTCCCAGGATTAGGGCAACCTTTTCTTCAAACTCTCGCTCGCTGAAACTCTCGAAGAAGTAGCCACGAGCATCACGGAAGAGGCGTGGCTCAAAATGAGAACGCCTTCAATATTTGTTTTTACTATATTCATTGGTTTAACTTATTTTGTAATAAGAAGTTCTAAAATCATCCCGTCCTTCTTTACCATTAAAGAAGGCTCCACCTTTTCACCAAAGCCTCTCTTTCCTCAGGAACGAGAGGATGTAACCGCCCTCTGGTGCTCAGAACCGCGCTCTAAGGATGGCGCACCAATCAAAGGTTGGCAAGCGGGATGTCCTTAGTTGCATTCTTTGAAAACTTTAAGTTCATATCAATTATAATTTTTGAAATTATACTTCTTTACACGTTTCTTGATAGAAACCTTACCACCATCAGTTTGATTTCGGCTATAATTTCAAGAACATTTTTGCCTTCTATTGAGCCTTCTAAATAAGCAGAACGTATCTTTATCTTATTATCTACATTGCGACACCAAATGATATTTTGCGCATCTGCCATCATTGGTATTGTAGCATTATGAGAAACCAAAATTATTTGTTTTCTAGTTTTGGTTTTCTTTATTGTTTGTACCAAATCGGTATTTATGTATTTCACAGCCAAATTATCCTCTGGCTGATCAATAATTATAGGTGCGTTATCATCTTTATAACCCAATATCAAATCAAGGATAATGGCCGTTTTCCAACCTGGGCTTAAACTCTGAAAATCTTTTCCTTCGCGAGAAGTTATGAAGTATTTCTTGCTATTAGCCTCCATTAAACCAGACTGTATTTTATTAGCCAACGCTTGATATGTTTTAACTAAAGGGCGTTGTTTAAATTTTGAACTAAACAGGTTTTCTGGGCACACATCTGAAATTCTTTTTAAAAGAACTTTTTAAATATTTCTCAAGACAGCTCATAAAGAAATCCTTATCAAAATGAAAAGTATTTTCTATGGATAATTTGTGTCCCATAGATACTATCTCACGAGTTTGAAAGCGATAACTTGTTTTAATGATAGACTCTCTCAAATCATTAAAATGCTTCGACGCAGTAACATACTTCTCTATTAAATCAAAAAGGCGTTCCCTATTTTCAATATGTTCTTGATTAATACCCTGTATTCCTTGTAGTATATCGTCATAAACCTTTTTTACTGCATACAATTTCATCTTTTATGTTCTCAAACAAAGAAGATGCCTTCTGAGCTTTTTGTAATTGCTTGATAATATTACCTATTTCATTTTCAACAGACAAGGTGAATGGATTCTTTTCCAAAAAACACTTAATCTGATTCAACCTATCCGTATCATCACGAAGTTGCTTTTCTGTATAACTCGTGATTTCACTTTCAGCTGTTGTCGGCACCAACGGAAGAAATATATTCTTTTGAACATCTCCAGACAAGATTAACTTTCCAGGATGAGGTAATGCACCTAAGGAAGTAGAACACTCTTCTATCGTTTTAACGTCTGCTAACATATCATTGATATCTGTATTCAAGTGATTGATAGCATCAGTAATCTGCCGATTTATCTCTTCATCACCAGGAAATATATTTTTGAGTATAGTTATCTTATCTATTGACTTCTCTTCGTTATTGGCAAGATTTTCTGCTATAAAATTTTGAGAGATATAATAAGGCTTCATACTTGCAGGATTGTTTACATACAAGTTTTCAACACCATATTTATGATATTGGGTACCCTCAAAATTACCATCAATACTTCTATACAAGGAATCTACGAAAAGGGTCTTACCTGATGAAGAGCCTCCTATAACAACATTAAGTCCTTCCGTTAATTGAACATCTATGTCTATAAACTCATTTTGGAGTTTTACCCTTTTTATATGTTCTGCCTTAATTTCTGGCCGTTCCTTTTGATAAAGCAGTCTTGAAGACTCAGACAAAGATAGTCGTACACCACTGAATGTTGGTTCTGCAAACATCCATGTTGGAATAAACTCTTCATCTGTTTCAGAATGAGGTTCTGGATATTTAGTAGGACTATAATTATCAGAACAAGTTAACAAATTTATAAACTCACTGATACCTAGCTGTTTAAAATAGCTTCTTGTTTTTTCAAGTCCTTTGTTACTACGGGCAGTGAATCCATCAAACTGATTATAGTAAATACTACGATAAATGGCATTGTCTATTCGTTCGCCTTCATGAAGTGAATAATTAAATGCTCCATGTCTCTGTGAACCATGCGGTAACAACATAAAATCATACCCGTCAAAGGAATTTATAATTTCCTGTATATCCGGAATGGTTGCAGAATCTCTACTTGGCAGCTTATTCGGGTACAACTTATCCAGAATGATATTTATCCTATCCATACTCTCATCTGTTATATCAACATTGAAATAAATATGGCAATGATAAGACTTGACATCTTCATGAAGTTTAATATGCAACTCCACACCTAATATCATATTCACTCCTAATGCTTTACCTTTCTTATAAGCCAACTTATTAATGGTGTTATGATCCGTCAGTGATATCAAAAAGTCTGAGTCTCCATTAAACTCCTTTATTTTTCTGACAAGTTCCGCCATATCATAAGCCGCATTTAGATGATTGGCATCTTGAGATGTATGTATATGTAAATCTAAATATATTGGATTCATAGTTATTTATTTTGTTTGTAAGCAGTATTCAAAGGTCTATGCCAACTTGTTTGGGATGGAACCATTTAGCTTTCATTCTCTATAGCTAAACATACTTATCACATTACTACTTATCTCGATTTATGACAATATGAACTTTAGATGTTGGCATTTCACATTCTTTTATACAACGTTCTAATTCCATTCTCGAAATACCGGACTTATCAGAAATATAGTGATAGTGGGATTGTTTTCCCATTACGCCAGGCTCTAAGCCAGCAAGACCTTTATACGTATAATAAAAACAATGCCAATGCTCTCCCTTATGAAATACACGTGCTTGCACAACCTTTCGCTGTTCTAATAAAGCCCCTCATTTCCCCCATCAGTCATATCAGTTGTTCCTATCGTTTCTATAGAATTATCATCTTGTTGACAAAAACAAACGGGTATTTTTTTGTCTTTAAACTTCTCTGGATATTTTTCTTCTTGAAAAACATCTAGCATATAATTTAAATCTTGAGCATCTTTATTGAACCATAATATATCCGCTGAAGTTAAAACTATTCCTTTCAGAAGTCTTTTCTGTTCTTTGTAAGAAAGTCCTTCATTAGAAAGTAGTTCCAAAAGATTTGCGTTCCGAGTAGAGTTTCCTAACATTTCAGAAAACTTCTTGTCTACATTCTGGATTGTAACTTTATCAATCAAATCATCAGAATAGAAGGTAATACCTTTCATTTCTAACCGCTCTCTAAATTCGTTGGCTAAAAATAATGCATATCCATCTTTAAAATAATCAAATGGGCAACAATTTACATCATTATGGGGTAAGATACCTCTATATGCAACTTTCTTATTTTGATCTTTGAAATTAAATTCACGCATATTTGAAATTCATTGTATTTTATCAATATAGCATCTTCACTATATCACAAGTATTATACCCCCATCGTAAACTTCATCAGGTCCATCAATAGTTCTTCAGCTATTTCCTGAGCCATCTTCTCTAATTCCTCGAAGTGAAGAAGACCGCTCTTCTTTTTGTTGGCTAGAACCATCTTGGCTAAATCTTCGGATGGGATGTGATGGAAACGAAGGAAGATCTTCTGCATCGCATTCAGCATCGTACCACTATGCATTGCATAGTCATACTGTGCATCTGTCAGGGTTGAAGAATCTTTGCCCTTTAATGTAGGCACCATCTTTTCGATGGAACCGTACAAGGTTCGCATATCCATCAGCAGAAGTTCGGAATAGCGCTCTAATGTTGGCTGCTTGGCTCCCTTCATCATGGCTTCTTCCAATCCCTGAAGGTCATCAATGTAAGGTAAGAAGTCTTCATAAGGAAACTTGTTGCCTAAGTTCAAATTGACCAATTCCAAGGTGACAAAGAAGGCTACCTGACTTAACTTGGGATATTGTTCCAAGATGTCTATCAGGTTGATATGATTTCCTTTTTCCTTTAGAGCAACTGGTATCTCTGATTTGACATGGATTACATCCAATGGTACTTTATCCAGGACTTTACGAATACAACTCGGCATGAAAATATGCCATTCCGATGCTGCTTCATAAGTTACAACTAAATGCAACTTCTGCATCAGGAGATACTTCGCATCATTCCTTGGATACTTGATGCATTCTTCTGTTGAGGAGGATAAAAGCTTCTTGAGAAATTCTAGCTCTTCTTCTGGCAAAACCTCAAGCGTCCATAATGGGTCTTTGGTGAATATATCGGCCAAAGCATCTGCAATCTGTGCCTTGCGCCAACTCTTCGGTATATCTATACGAGCGAGTTTGCAATGCTCTACGATATTGACTTTCGTATCAAATGACATCATGTCATTCAATGAAAGTATATCAATATAAGGGAGTTGGCGGAGTGTAATCATTTAGTATAATTTTATTTTGTTCCCCATCGCAGTATCGCTCTGCACTTGTCGCCACTCGAATGAGGAATATTGTTTTATTCTACTTTTGATAGGATTACCTCGGGATAGGTGCCCATCAGGGTTATGGCGGAAATCTTATGACCGCCATTGGCATTTAATGAATGATCACAGTGATAGAGGCTATCATCTATGATAAGCCAACGGTAGCACTTTTGTCTATATCACCTCACTCACACTCACCTCATCCATAATCTTGCGCCACAAGTCCTTGGTCATGGCGATGGTGGGGGAGACGCTGAATTTATATAGCTTGCCAATAGAACGCAAGTTGTACACCACATTATGGCGACTTCTTTTTATTTGTTCTGTTTCATCGGCATTTCTTTCCTTGGTGATGATAGGGAACATATATTCTGTGTCGGAGGTATATTTGTCAGCTATCTGTTGCATTGCCTTGTCCCATTTGATCGTGACTGCAGGATTGTTGTCTGATGTATGGGATATGTAGGTGAGCATTCCGTCTTTAACGTTGGATTTCTTCAGATATGCCATATCCACATAGTTCATGCCTCTTGCATAAAGTGAGAACAGGAACATGTCTCGTGCGAAATCCTGCGACTTATTAAGATCGAGAGTTTGCAAATAGCGCAACTCGGCTATCGAGGGAAACTGTTGGGCGGCAAGTTTTGGCGCTGGAGTCTTGTTTACCAGGCGAAAAATGTCGTGCTCTTGAATTTTGCCTTTTTTTACAGCTTGCTTATAGAATGCACACAATTGCGACAGGTAAAAAGCGGTTGTAGATGTTGACAGCCCCTGTGTTTTCAACCATGTCTCGTAGTCCAGAACAAACAAATCGTCCCATTTGTCCATAGGTGTGGGATTGTCGCCCATAAACATCAATAGGCGATTGGCTGAATACTTGCGTGTTTCAGCGGTATGCTTTCTACCTTCTTTCGTAAGCTCGTCGATGATAATGTTTACAAAAGTTGCGAAATCGGTCATGGTATGATGTCTGAATCTTTAGAACAGATAATCATATTGCGAAAAGATTCTTTGATAATCATTCTCATATCTGGTCTTGTCGTTAGGACTGATATGAGGACTTTTGATAATCTGTTCCATTTCTTGGAGTACCTTGCCTCCTTCATGCATGATGGGGTTGAGGTGTTCCTTGAACTGTTCTATGAATGGTGAATAATAGTAGCCAATCTCCTCAATGATGAAGGAATAGATGTTCCATGTGTCATTGAAGCTAATGCGATTGTGTGCCACTTCATCCAAGGCATATTTTCTCAAATAGTCGATGTTTTCTGCCTGCAACGCCACCTCCTTGTCATCTTTCACAGGATGGAAATAGCGGTCTATCAGCACTTGCCGCTCTTGCAGGTTGCGTTTGTAGAAGATTTCCTCGTTGGCAAGATGGGACTTGTCTTGCTCCACTTCCTCAAAATGCTCGGCATGGACACCACTGATGGCTACGCTCAGTCCACCGATACTCATCACCAAGCGGCGGTCTCGGTCAATGCGAATGATGTAACCTTCCAGTCCTGCCATCTCACCTGTGGTGATACGGAGGAGGATGCGGTTGCGAGCATAATAATGGTAAGGATGGAGAAGAAAACGGATGCGCTCAGGTGAAGTCTCTACGATACGCATGAATGGTCGCATCAGTGAATCTTTGATTTCTGCCACTCTGCCTGTGCTGCAGTTCTTGCACAAATAAGTGCGAGGGAATTTCTTGTCAAGATAGGTTTGTATTTCTTCTGGAAAACCTTGGAAGAAGACCAGACCGCTGACGGTCGGCACTTCCTGATGCTGCACCTTTTGTTTGCCAAGTTTCTTGAAATACCGTATGGTTTTATGCACAAAATAGGTTTTGCCGTCTTTAATCAGCTGTGCCTCCATGCCCTTCACTTTGCTGTGATGCATAAAGAGATACGACCATGTGGTTCCGTCCGATTGACGACACTTCTTTACCTCTGAACCAGTCTTTACGTCTGGCTCAGTAACGTGGTTGCCCTTTGGAGAAACAAGTTTCTCGTCGGCTGTAGAAAAAGAACTCGTACCATCCGGTTTCATAAATTCTGCTCTACTTTATGTCCTCAGCTGCAACCATACATGATGGTTGTGGAAGCCTAGTCCATTTGTTAATGTTGTGCATAATCTTAATCGTAATATGAGTGCTTGGCATGCAGCCTCTGCACATGTATCTTTATCTTACATTTGTTGCACACTCTTATGGTAAGAGATACAACTTAATGCAAAAGTACGAAAAATAGTTGGATTACGTGTCAGATTTTATCATTTTCTGTATGTCACTCCCCAGATTTAACACAATTGTTTAGCAAATCTGCCTCGGAAGAACTCTCCAAATGGCAGATTTGCGGTCTTTTCGGCTGTTTTTGCTCTCTTACCATAAGAAAGGGCGAAGTTTGCTAAACATTTTACCCTATCTTTTGGGAAAGGGGTAAATATAACGATTTATTTACAACTCTTTTAAGATTTTGCTTATAATCCGCTTGTTGGCTTCATTGATGGTTGATACGTCTAATGACTGCAAGTAAATCTGTGTGGTCTTATAGGAGTTGTGTCCCATGCCCTGGCTGATGGTGGCTATTGGTATATTCATGTGCAAGGCTACGCTTGCCCATGTATGGCGTGCCACATAGGTGGTGAGCGGTATCTTCAAGCCTACCATCTCACCGATTTTCTTCAGGTTGTAGTTGGTGTTGTGCTCTACCTTGCGATATGCCGTGTATGGAGAGGATTCCTTGCCTGTCAAGATGGGTAGCAGATAAGGGGAATTCTTCGTTTGTTCGGCGTACTTGTCGATGATGGCTTGCATCGGCTTCATCCACTCGATATTGAGATTTTGGTGAGTCTTGCGACGGTTGTAGTTCACCAAGCCACACTTCAAGTCGGTCTTCTTCAGGAACGCCATATCCACGAATGCCATGCCTCGGAGATAGAAACTGAGCAGGAACAGGTCTCGTGCCTTGTCAAGGGAGGAGCCTATTGGCAAGTCCAGGTTTTCTATCTTGCGAATATCCTTTACAGAGATGGCTCGTTTGGCAGTTCTCACGTTAGCGGTCTGCACGTGAGCAAAGATATCCTTGACTGGTGCATGGCCTGTTTCCACTGCCTTGTTGTAGAGTGTGCGCAGGGTTCGCAGATAGAAGGACACGGTGTTTTGTCCGATACCTCTGTTGAACAGCCATGCCTGATACATTTCTATCATCTCGCTGGTCATGTGAGAGAAGGTGAGGTCTTCGTGATTACGAAACTCCATGAAGCGGTTGGCAGCACTGGTATAGTTGCTCTTGGTTCCAATGCACTGCATCTGCTCCTTCTTGGCTATCTGTTGGCGGAAGAAGGTGAAGACGCTCTTGTTCGGTGGCAGCTGCTGTATCTCCTTAGCTATGTCGTCAATGGTATAAGGGATGCCATCCATCTCCTTGTCACGGATGATACGCTGCATCTGCTTCATCTCCCAATCTATCTGCGACTGGATGAGCTGTAGATGCGCCTGTCTGTTGTTGCGGTTAGAAACAATGATTGCCGACTTCTTGTCGTTCCACTCGTCCGGAAAGACATGATAGTCGGTACTCATCCAACGCAAGTTGCGCTGGTGGATGAGGTGATAATACAATGTACCTTCCTTTCCCGGCACAGAGGATGCTCTGAATTTTACTTTTACTGTAGCCATAATACTAACTTTTTTATTTGTAACTCATGTTGCTCTTGGGTTATTTACACCTTATTATATATATAAGCAACGCTTTGGCAAGAATGTAGTTGTATATCTATAGATATTTGGGAACACATGAAGCACTCTTTTATTTTTTACTTGCTTTTTTTTATCTGCTTAGGGAACTCTTTCTGTATGCGAGTAATCATTTCATTCACTTCCTTGTCAATACGATTGAAATTCTTATAAAGGGTACGTTCCTTGGCATCAGAGGTTCCGAATTTATAGAACTTCGGCAGTGGATAGTTGTCATAGGCAGCTTCTTCCTTCTTGATGGCATTCATATCAAAATTTGTTTTACAGAAGAACTTCGTTGTCTTGAACTCTTCTGCCTTCTGAATATCCATGGAACCTTTTCTGCCAGTTTTTGTAACCGTGAAATCTCGTGCCGTCTGACCACAGAGCCAGCCAGAAGCCATATCGGAAATCTTAGATGCAGGAACCAGACTGTCAAGATTCTCATTGAGATTAATGGAGGTTTTATCTCTGTCGATAGTGATACCTTTTTTTCATCTGGACTACCTTTCCGAAGATATCGCCCGATAACCATTCAAGGGTTTCCTTGGCTCTGGCAGAACCGCTCACAACATTACCTACGGTTGTGATAATCTTCTGCATACCGACCTTTCCATAATCCGCTTCCAACTGTGGAAGTTCCTGGAATCCTAACGTTACAGCAACCTTATTGCTACGAGCTGTACCGATAAGACGGTCTATCTTATGGAAATATAATGTTGGAAGCTCATCGACAATGATACTTACCGGTACGTTTTTTCCCTGTCCACTGTTTACTCTGGTAACAAGTCGGTTAAGAATCAAAGCATTCAAGGCACCAATGATGCTTTCCATTTCCGGATCATTGGCAATGAGCAGATAGCTTGGATTTTTAGGATCAGATACTTTCAGGTCGAAATCATCTCCACTGAATACCCAATAAGCCTCTTTGGTTGCCAGACGTGAGGTTTGTACACGGAGTGTACCAATCATACCTTCCAACTGCTCCATCGCTCCATTTTCGTAGGCAGTCTTGAAAGGACCCAGGAGAGGAGATACTTCCGGATCAGTAATCAGAACTTCGAAGATTTCCTCATAGCTATGATTCAGGAAGGAAAGTACATGCGGCATATCTGAATATTGCCCTTTCCAGTAGGCTGGCTCTACAACAAAGTTATTGTCATCCTTGTGTCCTTTGGCAAAAACCTTACCTGTTAACCTCAAATGAGGTGTACCTGCAACAGGTGCATATTCTGCCTCCAACTCATTTCCGTCTTCATCGTATGGTTTCTTCCCATAGTTGACGAAGAAATAAATACAGGCTGCAAGGAAGTTGGTTGCAGAAGTCTGGAAGAACTGGTCACTACCACCACCACTTCCTTTCTGGCCCTTCTGAAGAGACTCAATCAGTGTCTCTGCCGTTTCCTGGGCAGCTGCTAAGTTGGCAATATATTTCTGCTGTATAGGATTTACTCTTCTTGAATACTCTACATTCACGAAGTTGATGATATTGAACTTGCATCCTTTAGGGTAAGCCCCTTTTTCTGGTTGGTTTTGTAATGATAGAACAACTTTGTTGCCAGGGTAGGCTATGTTGTCTGATATAAGGTTCTATCACGGAAAAGGTCTTACCGGAACCTGGGGTTCCCACAACCCACGTACCTCTGAATGGATTGATGATGTTTATCCATCCGTGTCGGAATTTGCCACCATAATAATAACGCATCGGTATATTGACCGAGAATTTATTTTCTACCAGGTCTTCCGGCTGTTCAAAGCTCTCGTTCTCCAAATTGAAACGGTCTTTCATAAGTCCATTTCTGAAATACTTTGCAACGTTATCCAAGGCAACATGTATGGCAACTACACCTATGAGGGAGAAGAGCATATATACCCAGACATTTGCCTTGAAAAGCCATATCCTGCTGTGCCAGTCCCAATTGTAGATGAATACAGACAGTATCACAAAAAGCAAGCCTAGAGTTATTGGCCAAAAAACCATTTTTCGGGCATCAAACTCTAATTGCTTTTTGTTTTTGGTACCGATACAGGTGATGATGACCAGCATAACCGTAACCATTTTGCTATAGGGCAGGAACTGGTACACTGACAGTAATTGTAAGCGTGAATGTATGTTGGTTATCAATCCCCCAAGGAAATCAAGGGAAGATGGATCCAATGCATACATGAAAAATTCAAGCAACAATGAAATATAAATTGTCGCTCTAAATATAGTATATAATCCTTGTAACTCTTTTGATTCTTCCATTTTAAATTATTTTCGTTTCCATTTTGAGGCATTATTTGCCCACCGCCTCTGGCAACTCTTACAGATGGCATGCATACTTTTGGGTCTGTAGTATTGTCCCTTCAGGTCATACCAGCAGTCCATAAGTGTTGTATAGCGAAGAAGAAGATTCATCTTTCTGATCTTTCTATTCATTTCCCTTAAACTCTTCCTGACGTTACCGATGCATTCCAGACGTTCTTTCTCAGACATCTTTGCATTCTTCTCTTTGTCCTTCTTTAGAGGAAGAAGTTTCTCGATATCCAAAGCTATCTGTACTCCGTTTTCTACGACATCTTTATAAATGTAGTTCCTTGACCTTAAAAGGGTTACGGCTATGATGTTGGTAGGAGAGGAGAGTGCCACTGATTTCAGTTCACTGAGGTTTCTACCTGTCTGATCCACTTCATAATAGATAGCGTAGATTTCTGCTGCATAGGTAAGAATGTTGTCAAAGTTGGTGAGATAGTTGTTGAACTGGGTCTGGAATTTCACCACCTTATCGATTTCTTCCTTAGACATCATGTGTTCTCCTGCATTCACGGTAAGTACGGCATCGGATGCTTTGAGGGCTTTTGTGGCAGATGTTGCGAAAGTCTTGAACATACCTGCTCTTACCAGGTCTTCTGCAACACCAATGGCACTTGATGATACAGGAGCCAGAAATAGAGCCATCAGTAGGAAGATATATCTGATTAATCTTATATGTTTCATCATTACCACCCCCATGTTTTATGTGATTGTCTCTCCCGGTAGAACCTGGCAACTACTTTCATGGCTCGCTTTTGACGGCTCAGTGCCTCCTTTGCCAGTACTTTGTTGCTCTTTTGTATCTTACCGGCAATGGCTTTGTTCCATACGTCTTCGAAAGTATACAAGCTGATACTCAATGCCAGGCTTCGAAACTTCCTGTTAAGCTGTTCCAACTCGGTATTCAGCTGCCACAGAATCTTTGTACGTTCTGAGCCTTTGAGCATGTTACCTTCACCGCCTTTGGCTACAACCGACTTCAAAATGCGATACGTCTTGACAAGTTCTACAGCTGTTTCGGCATAAATTGTATTCATGGAAACAGAAGCAGCGATACCTTGCGGATTGATCTTACAGGCTGTATTGATTTCCCATAAGGCGGTAAGCGTCTGCATGCCTTGCATATAGAGGGTACAGCCAGCTTTGATGGCATCAGCATAACCTTGGGTTGTTTTCAGGTAACTGTTATACTTCTGTTCCCATTTCTTCATCTTGGTTTTTGCAACAACCATTCCACCATGAAGCACGCTTAAGGTGTCCAATATTTCATTCTGCTTGCCGATGATCTCATTTATTCGTGATTCTCCCTCACCGATAGCAGCATATTCCAGAGGGTTGGATTGGGTTACGCTTTGTCCGAAGCTGGAAATCATGGTGGAAAAGAACAACAGGAGAATCATTGTTCTCTTAATTTCTATTTGTAATTTCATAAATACTTTTGTGTCGTTTATTAAATTCTACTCTCATCCTTATGTCGGCAACAATATTGTTATTGGCTTTAATGCCTATTAAATCCAGCTTCGAATTATTCCGGTCACCAGAGAAGATGGTTACGGTCTTCAGTCCGAAAATCTGCTGTGGAAGGCTTCTGTGCTGCCGGTAATCCACAACTCTGTACAACTCGACGTAATCGGTAGAGTGGGACAGAACACCATGCATGATGATGATCTGTTCCCCTGTTATCACATATTCCATCCTTGCCAGATATATTAGTTTGAACAGCAGATAGAGGAATAAAGCTATGCCAACGTATTTTGCAAACTCGTGGTATTGGAAACTGCAAAATTCCCATACCCAGATGCTGCCAAAAAAAGAAACACAACGCTACGAACTCATTGGTGACATACTGAAACCAATGAGGACGTAACGTTACTGTTCTAAAGATATGTACTGTATCGTTCATACATCTTTTCTGTTAGATATGAAATCTGTTATCTACCTAAACCATAACCTTCTGATGGTGCTGGTCCATTATTCATAGACTCGTAAATGGATGCTGAAACTTCAGCAGCAGAAACAACACCAGGCTTTGAGAACACTGGTCCGCTTTTCAAATACCACCGGACGGTGATGTGGACGAGACTCTGATGCAATTGCCATTACTCCCACGCCTGTTGTCACGGCAGCAAGAAGGGCTGCTCCAAGGTTGAAGCGGTTTTCCGGCTTCGTCTTCATTTCGACCTCAGGGAAGATCTTGTCAAAGAGCTTCATTCGCTGGAGGTTGTTTACGGTCATAAACTTGTTGTATTGCTTTTCCGTAATTTCATGGGAGAAGACATTGCCATCGATGACAGCTGTCATCTTGTATTTGCCTTCTATTTCCTGGCCTTTGGCATCCTTCAGTTTCTCCACTACGATATCTCCCACCTGAGTATCACGTCCATGTTCGCCGCTTCGCTTCCATTCCTTGCTTGCTTTCAGATTTTCAAGGGACTCTCCATTTACGTGGGCATCGCCAAGAAGGTTGATCTTAGTCTGCTCTCTGATATCATTGAGGTTGTATCTATCCAGTTTCGGAGAGATATTAGCTTTCTGCTCCCTCATGTAACCGCCCTGGTAGATGCTGCTGGCTGCTACCACCTTCATCTTCTCATTGCTTTTGGCATCTGAAGGAAGAAGGGAAGAGAGCAGATTGGCTCTTTCTTCATCCGTGGCATACTGGAACTTGTTATACTGCTCCTGGCTGATCTTGAAAGACCACATACCGGCATCCTTGTTGGTTCTGAGGTTGATCAGATAATCACCGGATATCTCATCCTTCCAAGCCATTGCAGCGGTAATGGCTGCGTATGATTTGCCGCTTACCAGGCAATAGTCACCTTTCAGGGACACTACACCTTTGCCGAATCGATGTTTCCGGAATACACTTTGTCTTCAAGCTGTCCATTGGATGCACTCTTGATCTTGACTTCATCGAACACCTTGTCAAACAGTTGTAAACGGTGCTCATCATCGTAATTGAGGAATCTGTTGTAGTCATCCTTGCTGATTTCACGGCTCATCAGCTGATTATTGACAACGGCAGTCATGCGGTAAGAAGTCTTTTCACCGTCATTGGTAGGGTAGGCTTGAATTTCTCCTACAGTCACTCTGCGCCCCTTATTCAATGGCAGATAGAAGCCCATATCTTTTGGGAGCATTCTTCCGTCAACCACACCGATGGTATTCCACTTATCAATAAAACCGGTCTTATAATCTTGTCGCATATCCTGCATGTTGAGTTCCAGGACATCGATATTCCTGTTGTACTCGTTGGCTTTTGCTTCCGTCAAGCCAAGGGCTGCTTCTGTATCAGGCTTCAGCTTGATGTTGATATAGTCTTTGCTTTGAAGATGGTCAACGGTGATCTTGTCGGCAAAGTCATTTGCAATCACCTTATTGATCACATCCAGACGCTCACTGATGTTAGGGGCATTCTTGTTGTAAACCTGCTTTTTCTTGCCTCTGGTATCTGTAAATCTCAACTTATCATTCAAAATGGTATTGAGTTCTTCGTCGGTAAGAGTATATTCCAGGTTTCTGTTTACGCCGTCTGATTTGATGGTGAGGGTCTTCTTGTCTTTATCAACCACGATGCCATGGGATGAGAGTACTTCTGCAAAACCTGCACCGCTAAAGGTCAGAAGGGTACTGTAACCATTGATATAGTCCTTCAGAGGCAAGGCTTTGCCTTTCGGTCGTTCTAAAACCCTAGGCTTGACATCTACTTCAAGGTTGGAGAGAGCATCCTTTTTCTGATTTCCCTTATCGTAGAAACCATAACTGCCCGATTTCAGCTCACCGGGTTTCAGCCTGCCATCAGGACGTTCTACTACAACAGGTGCGCTGTTTGCAAAGTAAGGTCTTCCTATCACTCTTCTGATGTGGTATCTGCTACCACCGAAGAGGATGCCAAGGGGTGAATTGTCAAATTTTCCAAAACCCGGACCGGCAAACGGACGGAATCGTGGGTCTCGATACCCATATTCTCCATCCATGATGGTGTGTCCCCACAAGCCATGATTTACCGGAGAATTGGCATTTTTGGCTGCCACCCAGGAACCGGGAATATAATAATCGTCTTTCACAATGGAAACAAAGGTGTTGTATGCGTTTTTGTTCCAGGCATTCGTGCCGCCGTTGACCAGAGCATCCAACTGCTTCTCGCTCAGGTCATAATAACGAGGTTGGGAAGAGTTGTGTGAGAGGGTCACGAGCTGGTAGGTGCCAGTCTCTGTCAATGAGATATGAGCTTGCATACCATTGGCATGCAATACACTTTGAAGCTGGGGAGCAACGTCGGTTGCCCGTGGATTGGTATTTTTACGTATGATAGTCATGACAATATGCTTTAAATGTTACTGCTGTTCCTTATAGACGATGACGCATGTATGGCGGTTTGCGGTGTATGGCTTGTAGATGTTGATACCGCCTCTGCTGAAACCACGCATCTTACTCTTGTCGACACCTGCTTTCATGAGCAGCTTGGCAATATACTTGGCTCTGCGAACACTGAGCTTCTGGTTGTGCTTCGGTGTTCCGGTCTTGCTGTCGGCGGCTCCATAGATGTTGATTCGAAGATCGTTTTCATTTACGGCTTTTGCAATCTCCTTAATGTTCACAAGCTGTTGCTTGTCAATGAGGGTGGTGGTATTAATCTTGAAGAAGAATAGAATCGGGGCATCCAGTTGAATACCGGAAGATGCCAAGGAACCATCGTCTCCCTTGCTCATTCTTTTCCTTCAAACTCTTAAGTCCTTCAAAATCATTTTTAGGGAATTGGCTGCCGTCATACAGAAGGCTAGTATGATCACCGTCATCACCCAACACTTCAAGAACCGGCTTTCGGTCAAAGCCCTGTTTGCCAATACCGATGGTAACACCCAGGGATGCATGAAGGATATTATCGCCAAAATGCTTGTCCTTGCCTATGCCGTCAAACCTCTGAAAGGTACTGGTTCCACCCATCTCGGCTGTTACATGGAGGCGGTTGGTTGCTCGGTAGCTGCAAAGAAAACCATGACTGACGGCAAAGGTGCGTTATGGATGGTGGTGTTCTTGATAGCTCCAGCTCCCAAATAGAGAGCGAAATCCCATCTTGGAAGAGGATTATAGCTGCTACGCACGAAACTGGAGAGATTCAGCATCAGATCTCCATGATAGTTCTGATAGTTCATAGCATTGTTCTCGGCATTGGTAAAGGTGAAACCCTGATAAACCAATCGGGTTCCGAAGAAACGTGAATGCCATTTTCCGAAACTGACAAGCATCGTAGGGCGTGTATGACCAAAGAAATCGGTACATCCTACAGGAGCACCGGTGAAAGTTGACATGCCTGCCTTTACGCTGCCAAACCAGTTGTCGCCAACGGCTGAGAGTTTGAACTTCTCCTGTCCCGAAAGATAAGGCTTTGCATCTTTCTTTGGCTGTCTACCACTGGAGAATGAGGTACTTTTTACATACTCCTTTTCATTCTCTCCGAAAACTACTTGTGCATTGGCATAGCTTGCCATGAGGAAGGTTGCCAATAAAAACGTTAATTTCTTCATTTCTTATTTTCTTATTGTTTTATTTTCTGTTGTTGTATTCACATTCTTTCTGCTTGCTGGTCATAGAGATACAGTTTATGTTGCCGGATGATACGCTCGCACACCTTTACATAATCCCTACGTGTGGCATAACCGGCTGCCTTGATAGACAAGAGCCAGTTGTGGTAGTCGGTGGGCTTATATCTCCAGCACCTTGCATATCTGTCACTCATCAGCAGTCGAGAGTGATATTCTATGCTTTCTTCCGGTGAGAGGAAGTTACAGAACTTCTCATTGGGGCGGTCATCATCGTGAGTGCTATAGGGGAGACCGCTTTTCAGCCAGTTCTGATTGGCTTTGATACCGAAGAAGTTATAGCCCACCTGTGCCAGGTTGCTGTTTCCCCATTTGCTTTCAAGGGCCATCTGAGCCAGGATAACGGAAGATGGAATGCCATACTTCCGCTGTTGCTGCATTGCTGCTACAGCATAGTGCTCAATAAACTCAGCTGGAGAAAACAGGTTGTTTTCCTCTACTCTGAGGGCTTTGATAGCCCTGTCTTTCGTTTCTCTTACATACAGCAGCAGATTATAGGGGTCTTCCAGCTGTCCTTTCAACCTGCAACTGATATGAAGGTGGGGACCGGTACTTCTTCCTGTGGTTCCGCTAATGCCAACCGGATCTCCTGCCAGGAGTTTTTGCTGGGATGTTACCCAAATCTCTGACAGATGGCAATAGCTGATAGTCCAGTCGCCATGTTGTAGAACAACATACTTTCCAGAACCCTTGTCATAGCCGGTATTCTTCACGCTGCCATCAAACATAGACAGTACTTCTTCGTACCGGGCTCTTAAATCCAAGCCTTTATGCTGTTTACATTTCCCTGTGAAAGGGTCAACTCTGCTTCCATAAAAGGAATTTACCTTGATGCTTTGCAGAGGGAAACTGACGCTGAGATACTTATCTATCCAGTATTCCCAGGATTCTTTCTTCCCCTGTGCCATGCTTTTGGGCATGAAGCATAGAAGGCATAATGATAGTATTACATATCTGATCATTGTCTGTTACTTTTTGTATCTTATATTTAAAATGCAAAAGTAATGCTTTTCATCTACACCTTATATTTAAACACGATATACCTTTGAAATTAACGTTTGCAAAACCCTTCGGTGGTTTTGGAAAGGGTATTTGGGAAAATGCTTCTGGCTTTTAAAATTGTTAATTTCAAAGGTATATTGAATTTTGAATGTTCAGCAATTAGCTATTTTGTATCTTTGCCAAAAATTTTAAATATTGGACTATATGAATATACAAAGAATTGAAGAAAATGAAATTCCTTACGAGGAGTTGAGGAAGTTCGGGCTTACTCAGGAAATGATAGATGACCTTCCTGAGCCTATCATGAATAAGCTTCTGGGGGGCATGCGTACACCTTTGCTTCCTATAAATCAAGTTGATGGAGATGGTGTCATTCACAAGGATTTCGCTCGCATCCGTCTGGACAAAGAGGGTGAACAGGTTCATCCGATGTTCTTGCCTGTTAAGAACCAGAGCAATCTGGAATATTTCACTGGTGAACTGAAAGAGGCATTGGAAAAGGGGAAGGTACTCAAAGTAATACTTCCATCCAACAACAGCTGGAACTATGTACAGCTTGACAGTGCAACCAACTCCATTATTTCTGTGAAGAGTAATCTTGTTGACAATAACCTGTCGCTGCTTGCCAACAATATGGGTATCGACCAGGATCATATACAGGAACTTGAAAATGGTGAGGTAGTTACCTTGGAGAAAGATGACCAGACTTTCCACAGGTATTTCAGTGGCTTTCCTATGTTCCAGAAGATGAATATACAGAAGAAATGTGTGCAGAACAGGATGCCATCTTACAGAAGGTGAAAGCCGGTAGAGGTATGCATGTCTAACAAATCATATGGATATATGGAATTAAACGGTTTTATTGGAGAAGAAAAAATCAATGAATTTTACTTCTCTCATCAGATAACAGATCAGCAGTATGTAAAGCATCATTCTCAGGAAATGTTGGATGCTTACAACAGATATCTCCAAGACCATGGTCTGGAAGACAGCGAAGAGTCTGCCGTCAAATACCTGGATGAAGATGATAGCGTTGCGATGTTGGAAATGGAGGAGGAGAATGAAATGGAAGAAGAGGCAACTCCTGCTATTTCTCAAAGTTCGATAGAAGTTTACGAAAATTGGGGATGTTGAAATGACCAATTCTCTTCTTGCAGACAATCGCTGCAGCTAAGATTGCTTTGTGGAGGTACAAAAATCCTACTTCTGATGACAAGCATCTTTGTGCCGAAGAAACAGATACTGATGACGCTACTGTTGAGAAATGGTGGCTGGCGATAGATTTCATCTGCGGATCCATCGGTGGCACATCTTTCAAGTTGGCTTCACCAACATTACAGAACATGGAAACGCTGATTTCCAATGCCACGATAGATATTTTGGGGTAGTAATCCTCTTTTTATTATAATATATGTTTATTTCGAGTTCCCTTATCTCTTGAAGGTAAGGGAACGTTTTTTAGTATGCCTTACATTTTATACCTTATTATATATATAGGGTGTCCAGTTCTCTGTTCTTAAAAACAAGCTGGAAACACCCCTGTTAATTGTTAATATTACGCTCTGATATTTAACGTTTCATGTAACGAAATAGTTCTTTGAAAATTTGTGTATATCGTTGATTTTTAGTATCTTTGTACATCATTACAAATACTTATAATCAACTTGTAGTAATTCAACTTTGTGTTCTTATCTATATGCGTACTGGCTGTGGCCTTCGAACTGTAGTGAAGATCTTGGAGGTATTCTCTGAAGTACTTGGTAAGAACTTCGGAAAAAGTCCATGCTACAATACGGTGGAAAACTGGATAAAGAAGTTGGGACTGTCTGTTTATCAAGATGACCAGCCATGCAAAGGCAAAAAAGTTTGCCATGGTTATGGATGAGAGCATCGCTATAAACGGTCAGAAACTACTTTTGGCTCTAGCCATTCCATCAGAGCATCAAGATCGACCTGTCAAACATGAAGATGTGACAGTTTTAAACATGACGGTAGGAGCAAACTTCAAGGGTGAAGATATCGAAAACAAGATAAGCGAAGTCACTATATCTGCAGGTTCAGAACCTCAATATGTGATTAGTGACAATGCCCATAACCTTGTAAGGGGTATCTTGGACTCTGGATATGTGCATTATGCGGACATCAGTCATTCTATGGGTGTGATTCTCAAAAAGGTGTATGAAAAACAGCCTGATTTTGTTGAGCTTACAACACTTTTAGGAAAGAAAAGACTGCAATACCATCTGACAAATAAAGCATATTTGCTACCACCGAACATGAGGACTATTGCTAGATTCATGAATATGTCTGAATGGGTAATCTGGGGCAACTCTATGCTTGCTTGTTACAACAAACTCCCAAAAGAAATGCAGGAAGCGTATGCTTTCATCAACGACTATGAATCTTTGTTGCAAGAACTCATGGATGCGTTGGATGCCATCAGGCATATAGAGCATATCTGTAAAAACAAAGGCTTTTCCTGCAAGACGAGTAAGGAGTGCCAGTCATACATAGTTGCTCATGTTATAGGAAATGCTTATCCTCGTCAAGCTCACCTTGGCTTGAAGATGCTGGAGTACTTCCGAAAGGAAGAAGCGCAACTTACTGAGGATATGAATATCTGCATCTCTTCAGACATCATTGAATCTACTTTTGGTATATACAAAAGCAAGAAGTCACCGAACAAGTTGTATGGCATAACTCCTTTTGCTCTAATGATACCATTATATCCAAAAGTCGTGAACGAATCCGTTACTAAAACATTTAATTTCAAAGAGCGCTTAGTGAATGTTAAACTTAAGGACATTGATGCTTCTAGCTAAAAAACTTCAAAAAAAATGTGGATTTCTAAGAATTTATTTATACCTTTGCAAGCACATATAAGCCCTCGACAGCACGGTTAAGTCAAAAACAGATGAGAACATTCAATTTTATTGGTGACACCACCTATACAACAAGAGAAGGAATATCATACAGGATAGACAACAAGGAACATAATATTCAGCGAGTCGGCAAATCCTGGGTAGTGGATGGAAAGGCGAGTTCTCTTGAAGAAATGGTGACGATGGGCATAGCTAAAAAAATATAGCACGAGTTTACAACAGTACCGCTATTGGTAAAGTTGCGTGTCATGCTCCGACTACTTTTTAGATAAAATTACGCTAAAAACTGCCGAATAGCTTAAAATGAGCGATTTATGAGTGTTTCACCTCAATGGAGGTAATGATTTAACAACGGTTCTAATTTCTGCAACGTGCATACGATTGCTTGGGAAACGACTGGTTGAGAGATTCCGTTCAAGGCAAAGGGATATTCTCCAATGTGAGTATGAACGAGACAAGGAAAATCATAGACGAGGCATATAGCAGATTAAATCGACAAGGTATCTATTCACACTCCAAACTCATAGTTGAACTGGAATTTGGCGTATGGAAATACATGTTTGCTTAATTACAATATCGTGCAACAGGACAATGTCTATTGCGAGCTTTCCCAAACAAGCCTCGCTCATCGGCAATCATTCAATATAACAACACTTATATCTTCAATGAACTTGATAAGGTTAATAGTCTAAGAAACAGAATTGCCACCATGAGCCGATATGCTTTAGGTCGCATGAGTCTGAGATAGACACAAGTTATATCATCAATGAGTATCAGAAGATACAAACGCTGTTCTCTTGGATGGTATAGATTCACATTCCATGCTGAATGGGCTTGACTATGTGCAGAATGTTTGTGCTAAGATAAACAAATTAAAAAGATAATAAATATGAATATTCCAAACGTGATATTATTTAAGGATTTAATTAAGCAATTTCCTGACCACAACGAACCTTCTATATTAGAAGGAGAAACTTTTTTGTTTACACTTTCAGATGGAAAACTTGCATGTACCCGAGTTCGTAAATGTTTTCACATAGGAATGCTTACCATCTTTCTGAAGATGAATATAATACAATATTAGAACCTATAAAGAATGCTGCCAATGAAATTGAAAATATTTTGGAGAAACAAAAATGCTATAAAGGAAAAGAAAATTCATTTAGATATATATATACTAATCATGTGTTTTTTCGTATACTTCCATATGGATTAGTCAAAAATGAAAACTGGGACAAAGAAACCTCTATGTTTGGAAAAGCAAGATATGTATATTATAGCAACTATTGCTTTTCTTTGGTATTTCCAAAACGTACTTATGGAAACTGGTGGTATTATCCTCCAAAAATGATTTCGGATGATACTTCCATCACGAAAAGATGTCATAAACCAGGCAGATTATATTCTGACAATGACTTCAAAGAATTATCTTTCGGAACTTATCGTAAAGCTCATCATGTTATAACTAGGGCGTTAATTGAATTAAGTAAAAATATTAACGAAATATTACATAGAACCATGTTAGATAAAAAAGAAGTATAATACTTGCAGGCGAGGTTCTATAAGATCGACTTCGGAGAAATTTTCTTTCCGAGGGGCAATGTCTTTTGGGCGTAACCCAAAAGGTTTTGAGTAACTTAAACCATACCTTGCTGTGTCTTTGTGGACACAAGTTTTGACAAGGATTAAACCTAATACCCTTGAAAACACTGCGGTGGTTCGCCCAGTGGCTGGAGGCGCAAGCCTCCAAGGAACGGCTCGTTTTCGCAATGTCCAAAGCATGAAACTAATAAATCCCGAAGAAAGGGAATCTTGAATACCATTCCTCGGGATAAAAAAATGTAGTTCTGTATGTCATACGTTTTATATGTTATACTGTAAACATGTGAAACGTATGACATCAATGTATATATGCTTACACGCTTCTTTGCATGTATACTTCTTTTTTCCATAACTTTTCCTTTTGTTTTATGCGAAGGTAATCATAATTTTGCAACTAGCAAAAGTATTGAGGTTTTGAAAACGTTAATTTCAAAGATATATCGAAATCATGACTTGTTTTACTGAAAATATGGGTAACTTTGCAGCGCAGTTTAATTATATTAGAATTTTACAAATTCAGTTTTTATTATAACAGCGCAATGGGGCATCTGGGAAGATGGCTCATTGCAAAATATCAGTTTTCTCGTTTTGAAACTAGGTAAATAGTTTTGTGGTTTAAGCTGTGAAAAGCTAAGGTGAGGAATGTCCCCACCTTAGCTTTTTACTTATCGTCTGCCATGCCTGACATGGTGGCTGACGGAATCTTCAGCCTGCTGTTCCTGGTTTTCATTGCTGCCCTGTTTCTGATCGGCAACAAGATTTTCCTGGCTATCCACTATTCCATTTCCATCGGAGTCGATATTGATGGGTGTGGCTGAGCGCATATCGATATCATTACCTAGCTGTGGTTTTATACCTGATATGCGTGATTCTACCAATACCTGAGAAACACTTGCTGAGATCAAAACATCTCTTGCATAATCCGGGTCATTGCACAGTCTCTTCTTCCAGATAGCACTCTGCTGTGGAACGGAAACGTTAAAACGGTTTTCCTGTCCGAGCATATTGGCTCCTACAAGGGAAATCAGCTCTTCCTTTACCAAAGCATTGTATTTGGTATTTCGGGCTTCTTTCTGTCTTGTACTGCGAATGAGTCCTTCTGCCAAATCTCTATAGAAATCATCTTCTTTATCATACTGGTCCTGTCTGCCGATATGAATGACATCCTCTTTGCTATTGTAGGATGCAAGGTTTGGCTTACCGTCTTTGACAATAGCAGAACTCCATCTATCAGGCTGCAACAGACGAGGAAGCCGGTTTTCCTTCTTATTCTCCTGTTCCTCAGAAAGCAGCTCATTCTTCAGGGATGCATATTCCTGCGGATAGCGGAAGGCATAGTTGGTCTGTTCTATATTATAGACGTTCACGATTCCACGCTTTTCGATGAGAGGAAAACTTTTGGCGTCCTTTTTGACAAGGAGCTTCTTACGCTTCAAGTCCTCTTCTGTCAGGTATACCGGCATAAAGAAGCCGTTCTTCTCCGTATTGAGGGCAAGAACAAAGGTATGTATTCCCTGATACTCTTTTTTGTCAAGGCTGGTTGGCATACTTCTTCTGTTGTTGGTAAGAGGAAGCTTCTCGTAGGTTTGCTGCAAAGCCAGTTTCTCTGATAGCAACTTGCCATATTGGAGATAGACTTCTCTTTGTTTTATATCTGGAGTATGCCAACGACCATATCCTTCTGTAGATGGAATAGAAGATTCTTCATTTACGTTCTTTTCTTCCTCATCGTTAAGTGCAGAAGCAAGCATTTCAGCCTCTTTCATGGATTTTTCTAAATCCTTATTAACGATGTCTGTCTCGCCCTTTGAGACATTGTTGCCAACGTTTAAAGAATTATTCAGCTCCTTTATTAATGGCTTTGGAACGGAATGAAGAAGCTTATTCAAACGGTCAAAGCGTGCCTTCTTCTCTAAATCTACCTTTCCAGGATTAATTCTATAGGCATCCACCAGACGTTTCAGTTCAAGAGTATAGGCTAGAGAAGCAGCATTCCATTCAGCCTTATACTGGTTGGCAAAGTCTTCATCTGCCGGATGATTTGCATATTGATTATACGCCTGTTCTAACTGCCATTCTTGTCTGCAAAGACTCTTGATTCTTGTATTTACAGGAAGTTTATCGATATTACCGGAATGGATGTCATCTCCTGTGGTCATGGAATCCACATAATCTTTCATCAAAGGGAACAATAAGTTCCTTCTCTAATTCCTTATGCTCAATAATACCATTGACAACAAGGTTGTTCTTCATCTTCTGAAGATCATTCTTGCTGAGTTCTACATGATGATTGCTTGACAGGGCAAACAATTCACCTTTATCAACCAGTATGCTGTCAATATCAACACCCTTGTCTGTATGGAATAGGGCACTACTGCGAGGTGCCTTGTAAAAGATTTCTCCATTGGGAAGTTTGTTTCCCAATGTTTCAACCAGAGCTGCAGACAGTTTGCTGTCACGCTGTCTGTACACGCCATCATATACGACATCCAGTAATGCCTTATAATTGCAGGCATTCATATAGTCGATGGTTAGGGCTTTATCCTCATTAGTGTCAGATTGTCCCTTAACGACAATTTTGGTTCCACCATAAAGGATTTCCCATGATTTAGGTATGAACATGCCATTTTCCGATCCATACGCCTTCTGCTGTTCAATAGGTATTTTCCCTTCTGTAATAGCTATCGGAGATTCAAAGACGGTACGTCCAATCATATCATACTCAATTTTAGCTTTCAAGGCATCCGCAAGTCTGTCTTTAAATGCAGCTTCTTCTCTACTGAATAAAGGATGATAGACAGTCCGAATATCGTTTTTGAACTTTTCAAAGCCGATGCTCTCTTTCTTCCCGGAAAAATCGTCTGGAGAATATTTTATCAATGAGAATGTTGGCTCTTCTTTATTGCCAGTTTCTAAACCTTCTACATGGTAGATATCACCATTGTTGGTTTTGAAGTATCTGTCTAGAATGTCTCTTGCCTCATATACTTTCTGATAATATCCAACTGATTGTCCAGCAGGATATAATTCTGTGCCTTCAACTCCTTCAATTTAGCTACCTGTTCGGTTTCATTGTCTGCCACCGGAAGCCCTTTTACATAGCTGCTCATGATGCCGCCTTGCCATTGTACATGATTGAAACCGGGTCTTGCTGTAGAGCCAAAGCTTTCTATATAAGCCTTTTTGCCGGCTTCTACCGCCCATTTTTCTATTTGGGAAAGAGGCTCGCCTGTCTTTGAAAGATACGCTAATTCCTCTGGGTAGAAGAAGCGGTCTCCAGGGAACGGTTTGGGTTGCGGCGCATTTTTACTACCACCAAAAAGCTGTCCCCATCCCTGTAGGAAACGGCTTATCATATTTTGTTTTTCCTTTTCCATAATTTTCATAAGTAAAGAGAAATAGCCTGAAAGTTTCATGCTATCTCTCTTTGAATGATTACTTGTGATGTCTGAACAGCAGATGCAAGATGCCTAAAACACCTACTGCCAATACTGCAAACACATAAAATACACGGAGTAGGGAGTGTTTAAGATGGCTGCTGCTCTGCATTTGCTTCTGCCGTCTTATTCAGTTCCCAAGGTGCTATGCTCTTTACCTTGCATTCCAGTTGCAACTCTCCCTTTGAACACGTCTAGCAGGAGGTCGCCATGTACCTCTACATATTTATCTGCTGCCAGATACTCTTCATGGATAGGAGAGAGATTGATGAAACTTACCCAGGTAAACTCATAGTTCTCACCATTCTTATCAGAAGAGAAGGCTGAGAATGACTGCATAGGCTTACCCTTCTTGCTGTTGAAATCCTTGATACCTTTCTTCGAAATCTTGCCTCTGAACTCCATACTGCCCACAAGGCGGTCTGGCGTGGTGGACTCATTGAACTCGATATTGCTATCTGTACGGAGATTCAAATAGGCGTTGCTGTCGTGCTTTCTGATATGAAGCACACCGGAAACGGTTACTCTTCTTCCGGCAGAATAGTTGGCTGCACTTTGTGCATCACCTGGTGCTGAAACAGATATATACTGCTCCTTTACTGTACCATCCTTACCTTCAAAAGGTACCACCATGGAAAATGAAATGAACTTCTCACCTTCCTTACTTGTTTTCTCTTCTGCGGAACTGGTAATCACTCCACAGGTTGTTACATTACACTTGATCATAATTTTATCATTTAAAAATATTATTGATTAAATTTTCTGTTAAGCAAGACGCTGGCTCTGCTGCTGCCCCTGCTCTGGACTTTCTGCATCGAACATCATACTGGCATTCGCCTGTATTTTCTGTACGTCGCTTCGGCTCATCTTCACTACATTGTTTTCTTCTGTCTCTTCTACCTTTGCCGCTTTACTGAAAGCCAGTTCTTCGGCTTCGGCTTGTTCTTCGCTTCTCATCTTCAAACCCAGAGTGAGAGCGGCTGAGAAAAGGGAAGAAATCAGACTGGAGATGATATCCTGACCGCTGCCTGGCGTTTCACCATTCTGCTGCATCATATAGCTCAACCATTTTGTAGGGTCGTTGGAATTAGTGATGGAAGCCAGAAGTGCCATATTGCTGTCTTGCAGTTGGTTCGTCTGCTGTGAAGGCTGATTATCCAATGCCATACTGTTACGTGCTTCTGCAAGATAGTCTGTGCCGTTTCTATCCAGTGAGGTGGTGATGCCGCTTCTTACCTCCATCTCTGCCAGATAGTTCTTCGGATCGAACTTCTCCCACTCTCCATTCTGATTCTGGACACTGGTTTCAAAATGCAGATGGGGTCCGCTACTTCTTCCTGTATTTCCCGACATGCCCAACTGCTGACCTGCATTCACGATATCGCCTTTTTTCACGTCTATTTGGCTCAGGTGCATATAGGTGGCACGTATGTTGGTACCATCCTGTCGGTTATATTCCACGGTAACCATGTTGCCGGCAGCACCATTATTGTGTTGGATGGCAACCACTTTTCCATTATCTTCCGTTGCAGCCACCGGGAAATACTTTCCTTGGGTTGACAGATCCAGTCCACCATGCAGATGACCAGTACGTGATTCATGGAACTGCCCTGTTACCTTCACCTTGGCAAGGTCTATCGGCAAAGCCCAGTTTCCCTGAAGAGGATTCAGCAACTGCTTGGAAGGGATAGAGGCTGGAGTGGAAGGGGCTTTGCCGTTCCTCATATATCCAATCTCCACGCCTTGCTGACGGGCCTGTTCCAATGCCATCTGGTCATATTTGTATAACTGGTTCTCACCGATAAGCTTGATGAGCTTCTGGGCATAGGTCTTATCTGAGGCATAACCGGCTGCCCTGATTTGTATAGCCCAGTTCTGATAGTCGGTAGAGGAGTAATTGAAACAGTTTCTGTAACGTGAAGCCATCAATACTTTAGAATGGTTCTCCACGCTCTCCTCTACACTGCCATAAACCCTGAATGCTTCCGGATAACTGTGGTCATCCACCTTCATAACGGTGGGACCTTTCCAGCTGCTACCGGCTTTCACACCGAAATAATTATTGTAGTTTGCTGCCAGGTCGGATTTGCCATGACCGCTTTCCAATGCCATCTGCTGCAGGGTGATAGAGGCAGGAATGCCGTATTTGATCTGCTGGTCTATTGCCAACTGGGCATATTTCTCATAAAAGTTCTGTTGTGACATTCTTCTTTAGCGTTTAAAGAGTGTGCCGAAAGGCGCACTCTTATATATTAATGTATTCCTCGCCCCCTATGGGAAGTTTGCTCTACCTGTTCTTCCTGCTCCTGTTCAGGGGCAGGGGAGTCCGGCTTTACAGTTTCTTCTGTTTTCTCAGAGTCTTGTTGCTGGACATCATTCTTCACTTCTTTCTTGATGAAAGGCTCAAAGATAACGGCTGCCAGGCGTTGCTTATAGTCACTCATATCTTCAGAAAGCCACATCTTGTTCCACTGTGCCTTGGAAACCGGTGCATGCATACGTTCTCCATTCACGGTGGCAAAGATAATGTGTTGCTTCGGATCGTTGTGCTTTGCCGTAATACAGATACGATCAATCTTGGCATCGCCGATATTTACCTTTCTAGGGGTTATGACATCCACCCTGGCATCCGGATGCTTGGTTCCCAGCTCATAATACTTCTTTGCTAAAGCGTTGTGAACAACTGCTCTGTTCTCACTCTTCAGAGAGGAATAGAACTGGTTGACATGCTCTTTGTTCGGATATACGGCAAATGCCGGCTCGTTTTCAGCCTTGATGAAGAAAGCATAACGTCCCATATCGTCCGGCAGAGCCTCGAAAGTGGTAATCTTGACTTCCTTCTTTGGGGCAAACTTATCCTTCAAGTCAACAGTTTGTTGAGTGAGCAATTCATATTGCTTCAGTTTACTGACAGTCACCTCTTTACCCTTGTAATAGTCGTTTGACTCATGAAGGCTCAATCCACCACCGGCATTATAGAAGCTCACTTCCTTTACTCCCATTTTACCGAGAGCAGTAAGGATTCTCTTCTTGTTCATTCCCGGTACTTCATTGTTTACCTGAAGGGAAGCTCCAGCTGGCAGGATGACATCTGCAGTTTTATGCTTCTTATCTAATACAACAACCATTTCCTTGGTTTCCATAGATGGAAGCTTTGCCAAAAGAGGAACTGATGCTGAAACGCTCAGGATTCTCGGTGAGAATTTTTCCCGGCATCTGTCCACGGATAGCCTTGTAGTCCACCTCTCTTTTTTTTGCAAGGATGCTGTCAATGGTTTCTACAGCGTTATTCACGTCACGCTCCAACACTCCCAGCATCTTCGGATTCTCTGTCAGCTCTCGCTGCCAGTAGGGAACCAGCTTTTCACTTTCTTTGGACAGGATGGCTGGAAGTCCCTGGCGTGTCATCAGCACGCCTGCTGCCAGTTCTTGAACAAGCTTTTCATGCTTGGCATCGTCTTCCGGAAGGAAACTGTTTCTGCCAGAACGGTCAAGACGGTTTTCTGAGCCTACAGCGGCAACTACAGCCCGGTAGATATCATTTGCCTTATACAGGGTAGCATGATTCTCATCGGCTGTTTTCTCACTCATGCCGCTGACAACGATTTTGTCATCTTCCTTATCGTATTTGGCATCCTGGACAACCATGATACGCTCATACTTCATACCGCTCTGATCGGCAACAGCCTTGGCAGTGGAGTAGGCTTTGTTGAGAATAGCAGTATTATCCTGCACAGAAATGCTTACCTTTTTTTCCTTCAGGTTGTCATTGATTCCAACGCGGTTACCTGCCCGGATAATTTTAGGAAGATACGTGTCAAGATACCGGCTAGGGAAGGAAACTAAATCCACTTTCTTTCCATCCATCTTCTTTTTTTCAACTTCCAAGTTGAGAATTTTTGCCACGTCTGAGGCTTTTTCCCCATAGATTTCATAGAAGTCCCCATCCTTGTTAAGAACTACCATATCAGGATATTTTTTCTGATAGTCGTTATACTGCTGTAACACAGATATAGTCTTCTCTTCTGCCTTCACGAATGGTGCGCCCTTTGTCTTCACCAAATTGCCATAGGCTTCGTGATCCTTAGCATTCATAATGGTCTGGTCGACATTATAGATATGTTCCACCACTCTTGAGGCATGTTTGGCATAGAAACTCTTCTCTTCATCGGAGAGTGAGTCATATTTCTTCTGGGTTATGATATCATCATGGTTCATCATGTTCTGGTAGTCCCAGTTGACCCAGTTGAATCTCAAACTCTCCTCGTTTCTTTTTACCGGCATGTTATTTTCTGCTGCTGTTTTATAGAAAGTATAGACGTTGGTCTTATACTTGTTGGCATCTGTGTTGAGGGTCATCATGATGCTGTTATAGGCTGTAACAGGAGTATGGGAATGGATAAACTCAGCCGGCTGACGCTGGGCACGGTTCATCCAAACTCCATTTTTCTCGGAAGCAAGACCGAGGGCTGCAAAGAGCAGGGCAGTATGGTTTACTGGTTTTTTCTCCTCTTCTTTCTTTGTTTTCTCCTCTTGCTTCTTCTGCTGTTGCTTCTGCTCAGCATCCTTCTGTTTCTCCTCATCGTGATACTCCTGGTGCTGCTGTTCCTCGGCAATAGACTTGGCTTTCTGCTCTGCCTCTTCCATCGACATGCCTTCAGCTACAAACTGCTTTGCCATGCCAGCAACATCGGTCTCAATATTGCTGTCCTCACGAGGTTCATCTACCTGGTTGTCTTCATCAAGAGACTCGGCTTCTTCCTCGTCTTCTTCTATAGCTTGGTATTCCTCATTCTCCTGAAGGCTTTCATTGATGGCTTCCAGATTGGCATCAAGGGTCTGGTTGACATCATAGTCGAAAGTATGCTCTTTCATCAAACCTATATTGGTAACATGACCCACTTCTACCTGATTTTTTTCCTGGTTATACTGGAAGTAGAGGACATCATTGTTAGGCATGGTGAAGGCTGGTATCTGAGCCTTGATTTCGGAGAACTGCTTGGCAACACTCTCATAGGCTACTTTTTTCACATCCTCAGAAGCATCCTGTTCCAAGCCATAGCGGTCTATATTATCAAGAACCTCTTCTTTTGTCACCTTACGCATGAGGTCATAGGTTCCACCTACACTGCCGTTATACACTACGGCGTAGTTGTCATCCTCATTGAGAATATCATCACCGCTATACTTTTTGGCATTTTTGAAGGTGTTACTCTGCTCCAGTGCATCACCCTGGTCATACATCTGGGCTTGCTGAAGAATCTGCTTGTAATCGCCCTTCTTTTGCAAATCGTCAAATTCCTGCGTATCATCTGTAGATTGCAGGTAAGTGTACGAATAATAATAAACTTCACCCTTCTTCTCCTGGGTGGCAGAAGCTTTCTCCTTGTTTTCTTTTTCTGGGGAAGCTTCTTTGGTTGATTGATATTGCTTCATGTTTGCGAAATTTTGCCAAAGGTCGCCCACGTTTTTCGTAGTGCTTCCTTCGTGATTATACTTTGTGCTATATATTTCCGGCTTTCCGTCCTCGGTAGTATAGGCAACGTTGAGTGTATCTTTCTCTTTGTCATACTCCACCATGAGAACATCACCCGACGGCATCTCCAGCTTATTGTCTGTGATTCGCCATCTGAGAGCTATCTTTTCTCTCTGTTCAATCTCTTCTTCGCTCAGCATCCGAAATTCATCCAGACCAACAAGGTCATCATGGGCAATGGACAGATTATGCTCCGGACTGCTCGACAAATCGTAGTCGAATGTATACTGTACGTCCATGCCTTCAGAGGTCATCTTGCCAACTTCTATCTGGTTACTTTCTGCGTTATACTGAAAGTCAAGTACTTCTCTGTTTGGCATGGTTAGAAAACGTGGCTCATGCTCTGCAAACTCTGCCATCTGCTGAGCTGCATCCTCGTATGCCAACTTCTGTACGTCAATAGAAGATGCTTTGATTTCATCGTTGTCGTTGATGTCGCCAATCAGTTCCAGAACCTTTTCCTTTTCAATTTTGCGCAAAAGATCGTATGTACTATTCTGCTGATTATAGGTTACAGCGTAAGAATTGTTTTCAACAAGAACTTTGTCCTCAGAAGTTTTTGGTGCATTCTTTCGCACTTTATTCAATTCAATGAGGTTGTTCACATCCATGATTTCTGCCAGATGAAGCAGTTCTTCATTTTCACCGTTTTCACGGTGATTGTCAAATGCCTTGGTACGCTCAGAAGACTCGAATCGGGCAAAAGAGTAATGGTAGCTCTCATCAATTGGTCTTTCAGAAGTTACTGCTTGCTCCTGCGAGATACTGGCAGTGTATTCTGCTCTAGGAATAAACTTATGCTCATCTTCAAAGTATCTGTTATCATAAGCTCTGCTTATGTTGGCTTGATAGTCATAGATGATGGCTTGCGCCTGTTCTACACGATGAGCAATTTGCTTGATTCGATGATCTAGAATGTCTATTTCTTCCTTTTTGTTTGCAATGGCAGTACTGAATAGTAACCTGGTACGCATTGACTTGACTGCTGCATATTGAGAAATGAGATGATCATAGGCTTTGTTCATGTCGTGGATTGTTCTGCCTTCCTGATGAGGATACCGAATGTTGGGAAGTCTATCTGCTCCAGATTCGATGAGCTCTCGATTACTTGCGCTATTCATCCACTTGTTAACGTAAGAATTATCCTTAAAGTAATCTCTTAGTTCAGAAATGCTTTTGATATTCAAAGCTGAATGTCCTTCATGCTCGCCATCGGTGAAGCTGTTCATCAGGATGGTGAAGTATTTCTTACCGGAAAGAGTGTCCTCTTCAGAAAATACCGGATTTTCATCTATAGCTGATTCCTTTACTTCGGCTGCGGAATTTTCCTGTTGGCTCAACTCTACTTCCTCCTGTTCTTCTGTTGGTTCCGCCTCTGTATTTTGGGCGGTTTCAACTTGCGAAGGTGCAAAAGTCTGTGTATTGCCTAACTGAGCATTCTCTTGATTTTCATTGGAAAGGTTCTCCATCTCCTTTTCATTCTTTTCACGCTCTTCCTCGCCGTCTAAGTTACCTTCAAGTAAAGCCTTTTCTCCCAGTTTCACGCGCTGTTCGTCAATGTGCTCGATTACCATAGCAGAAGCCTTGTTGACATCGGACATGACTGACAGGAGAAACTTCGGTTCCTTTTTCAGAGCACTCATCCAACTCTTAATGTAGGCGGTGTTGTTATCACGGATTCTGCTGTCAAAGCCCAGGGCACTGCCAACCATGGCTGCCGTAAGTTCAGCTACCAGCTCTTCCTTTGCATATTCCGAACCGCCAAATTTTCCGTCTGGGTTTAAGCGGTTCAAACGGCTTTCATGACCGGTGGAATGTGCCATCTCATGAATAAGGGAGGTGTAGTACTCTTCACCATCCTTATAGATTTCTTCTGGCGTATCACTGATCTTAAACTGGTCTTTGCGAGGAACTATAATCAAGTCCTTGCTCTTGTTATAAAGAGCACTGGGGTTCTGTTGGTTATATTCCACGTGGCAGACCCAGGATTGGGAAGCCAGCATCTGGTCGATAGCGGCATTACAGTACATACCTTTATCGTCCTTGATCTCTTTGGTCTCAAACTTGGAAAGCAGGATATCGTATTTCTCCTTATTCACCTCTTCCAGATTGGTTTGGTCAATATTCCACTCTTTAAAGATTTTAAGATAAGGAATAACCTTATATTTTTCATCCCGCTCTTCTTTTGGGAGGCTGTCGTATTCCTTCAAAGTGGCTTTCTTGCCGTTTTCATGATTGTAAATACTGAGTCCCCACTTGAAAATAGGTATACTTTTCTCACCTTTCTTCGGATGAGCTCCCCAAATCTCTGATCTGTTTATGGGTAAAATAGACAGGAACCTTATAGTTCTTTTTCATTGTGTGAAGCTGACACAAAAAGCATTACTGCCAGTATACACTCTTCCTGTAACATTCTGAGGTAGTCCTATCATCGCTTCACCATCAGTCCAGCCTTTCTTCCAGTTGCTTGCTTCAATAGTCTCCATTCTGGCGATTATCATATCAGCAAATGTTTGGAGAGCTGAATTGATTCTGGCTTCAGCCCTTTCCTTTTTTTCAGCATTTAACTCTTCTCTTATCATAATATTTTGAATAATGATTAAAATGATAGGGCAAAGTAACTGATTTTTTTTCATTGAAGAGGTGCTTTTGCGATATACCTTTGAAATTAACAATTGCAAAACAGTCCACTTTGGGGAGCTGCTACAGCTCAAACTTCCAAATTTGCGTATTTTTAAAGGATTTTGCAATATAAATTTGCGTATTTTCGTATATTTCATGGAAATAAATTTGCGTATTTTCAATATTATTCGTATCTTTGCACTGCGTAAGTATCTGACTCCTTTCGTCTAAATTCAAAAGAAAGTGTTAAGTCTTGAACTTTCACATGTGGTTCAAGAACGGGCTGAAGACCCAAAAGCCTTCCATATAATTACAAAAAAGATACGAATAAAAGCTATGATTTTACTTGCAACGGGAATGTTGCAGGAAAAAATAGGGAGAAAACTTGGTATATTCAGATTTTCTTCGTACCTTAGCAGCGCAAAACGTAAAGTGCGTAGAATATGGCAAAAATAGTAAATAAATATCCTGTAGGAATACAGACCTTTGAAAAAATCCGCGAGAATGGCTATCTCTATATAGATAAGACCCAATACATTGTGGATTTCAGGGAAAAGAAAATGTCGTATATATTTCTGAGTCGTCCAAGGCGATTCGGAAAGTCGCTCTTTTGCCTCTACCCTTCAGGCTTATTTTGAGGGAAGAAAGGAACTTTTCGAGGGATTGGCCATTGCTGATTATGAGAAAGATTGGGTGAAGCATCCTGTGTTACATTTCGACCTGAGCGGTGCCAAGCACTTTGATGCTGATGCCTTGAACAGTTATCTGAATCTGCAGCTTTTACCCTATGAAGAGCTTTATGGTAAAGGTGAAGGTGAAAAATATCCTAACGAAAGATTGGATGGAGTCGTAAGGCGAGCTTACAAGCAGACTGGCGAAAAGGTGGTAGTTATCATTGATGAATATGATGCCCCATTGCTGGATGTGGTGCATGAGAAGGATGAACTCAAGCAGTTGCGTCTTATCATGCAGAACTTCTATAGTCCTTTAAAAAAACTCGACCCATATCTGGAGTTCATTTTCATCACGGGAATTACTAAGTTTTCACAGCTCAGCATCTTCAGCGAACTCAACAACCTCGACAATATCAGCATGCTTGACCAGTACTCCGCAATCTGTGGTATCAGCAAAACAGAACTGACCACAGCTATGAAACCTGATGTGGAAGCATTGGGGGAGGCTTTAGGTGTATCTTACGAGGAATGTCTAGAAGAATTGCGCCAATATTATGATGGCTATCATTTCAGTGATCATTCAGAAGATGTGTTTAATCCGTTTAGCCTGATAAGGGCTTTGTCGGGGCAGAAGATTGGCGCCTATTGGTTCAGTTCCGGTACGCCAAGTTATCTCATCAAGACTTTGCAGAAGTATCATGTAAATGTGACTAACATCGAACAGAAGAGCGTGAGTGTTGACGATTTTGATGTGTCGCCCGAGCAGATGACCTCTGCTTTGCCTCTGCTCTATCAGAGTGGTTATCTTACCATCAAGCAATACAAACCGTTTACCAAGAGTTATAAACTGGGCTATCCTAACCAGGAGGTGAAAATTGGTATGCTGAAGAGTCTTGCGCCCAATTATCTTTCGCCGGTTTCTGTAGATAATAACGGACTGGTGAATGAATTTGTGGAACTGGTTTATGAAGGAGAAATAGAACAGGCAATGGTCCGCCTGAAGGCCTATCTCTCCAGTATCTCAAACCGTTTAAGCAATAAGAATGAACGTGATTTTCAGACCGTCTTCTATCTGATATTCAACCTGATGGGTGCCCTTATCAAAGTGGAGGAGGATAGTGCCATAGGCAGGGCTGATGCCGTGCTCCATCTGCCTGAAGCCATCTATGTGTTCGAATTGAAATACGATGGCTCTGCCGAGGAAGCCTTTGAAGCAGATTGATGACAAGGGTTATCTCATTCCATATTCCGCTGATGGCAAGCGATTGTATAAAGTGGGTGTAAATTATGATAGTACCCAGCGGACTATCAGCGATTGGAAGATTAAGGAAGAATAAGAGTATCTGAAAATCGTTGATAGTTTTGATATATTATTTTAAGTTCAACCCTTGGTACGTGATGTATCAAGGTTTTGTGTTTTCTAACAGTTAACAAAATCCTCCCGATTCTCACGAACCGGGAGGAACAATCAACTCTTTAAGTTGGCATTTTACTACTATTTAATACCTATTTGTTGTGGAACGGAATTTTCCTGTCTGTTAATCTGTTCGTACTTGTGGGATGCCAAAGACTGATTCTCATCATACTTTTTCAGTACTGCATTTGCCAGGGTATTTAGTGGTATTACACCTTTTTGATAGGCATCTGCAGCACTGTTTGAAATATTGATGACGCAAGGGCTTCCATCAATGGTTGCTATCATGGAACCGCCTTTCATTGTGACATCTGTAATACGTGGGTTCAACTTCTCATCTTCGTATTTTTTATACATTTTAAGAGTCGAACTGCTTCTACTTAAACCTTCCTTAAGGGATGCATGACCGGCATTATTAAGGATGTTGACACCACCAAAACCTATCAGCAGCATCTTTATCAGAGGGTTTCTGATAAACATACCGCCTACGATAGCAGCCAATGGCATCAGGTTATCCTGCATCTTCATGTTAGGGTTTTTACCAGTAAACATACCGATAAGCATATCAGGAAGCATGGCAAAAACATAACCGAGATTCTTCGATACAATACTGAAATCGTTCAGTCCCATCTGTTCCAGGGTGTTTCCCCATCCTGCAAATTGCTGACTATTATTACCTGTCTGCAAGATTTGCTGAGTGGATTGTGTCTGTTGCGTCTGAATAGTTTGTGACGAAGCTGGTGTGCTTTGTTGAGCATAAGGAAGCCGTGTACTACTTACTGAAGAACGAGTAGGAGTAGGAGAGGATGAATGCCGGTGTTTCTTTTCTGGAACTGTACCATTGATGGAAGCATTCAACTTTTCCATTTCTACATCCCACTGGTCTTTCCCTTTTGTCGATGCTGCTTTTCGGAACTGATGAGGGGTATGCTTATCAAGATTGTCAGCAGCTCTGGCGTAGTCATAGGCTCGTTGGCTTACTTCTTTCAAAGACATCTTTTTGCCACCGCATTTGATCCAGTCCTTCTCCTGCTTTGACATTTCTATCGCAAGGGAATGGAACGTGGCTGCAAATGCTCTGTTCTGTTTAGCTGTTTTAGTCAACATCCATCGGGGAATTTCAGTGTTACCCTTGTAGGCGATGCATTGTTTGGAGAAATTAGTCTTGATGGTATTGAGTAGCTTTGCAGAATTACCCTTATGCTGAACCAGCAAGGCATTGCTGACTTTCTTGGCAGAGTCACTTACCGAGAGTGGAGCCACCTTGATTTTTCTGCTTAAGACACTGTTGATGTTATCGATGAACTCAGTACCGCTCTTACGATACTTTGCAGAACCAGTCTGTATCTTCTGTAATGCATCTGCATCACCAAAGACTTCTTTACTGTTCTCCTTGGCATATTCTTCTTTTGACCAGTCTTTGGATGACTTGTGACCGATAAATTCTCTGATACCGAAATCTGAACCAACACCAATTCCTGCTTTAGCTATAGCCTTCGTACTTCCGGAAGCAACGCCACCGAAACCGCCCAAAATAGCAGTGTCTATAAGGCTTGCACCGAGAAAACCTGTAGCCTTAGATAAGGCAGAAGGATCGTATATCGCCTCTGCCTTATTTTTTCTACCTTCTCGCCGTATTCACCCTTCTTTAATCCACAGGTAGGCATTACGAAGGCTATCAGGCTGTCTGAGAATGTTTTTCTCGCTATGTAACTTGCGGTATTTTTTGGCACCTTTTCTCTAGCCAGCTGCTCTACCATAAGCATCTCAAAGCGGTGCATCACATACGACTGGGCATATTCAAAGAGTTTCTTGGACTCCTTACCGCCATTCTGTACCACAAGATTCTCGTAAAAAGCATAGACGAATGTACTGTAGTCATTCTGTAATCTCTTGTCTTTGTTCCATCTCAGATTGCATCTTTCAATGAGATCGTCTGTAGACATCTTATTCCATTTGCCATTGGCATCTACTTGCTTTTTGGCACGATAAGCAGGGGTTACTCCGTGTCTGCTGTCAACAGCCTGTGCCCAAATGGAACGGTTGTCCTCCTTGTCTATGGCATCCATGAACTCCTTTGTCTGGTTCTTTTCTATTCTCTTTTTCTCTTGAACCAGAGTGGAAGCCATGTACTTACTGTAATACTGGCTGATACAATAGTCAACCTGCGAGAAGGTTTGATAGTTATTTACTTTTGCCATAATTCTGTTTTTAAAAACCTAAAATCTGCTGACGAGCCTGTTCTATGGCTTTATAGTAAACAGACATCTGTTTCGGATAGTACCGGGAAAGCCATTCATTCAAACCTATCTGGTCTGAAATGAACTTTAAAGCTAACTGGCGTGTAATCTCAATAGCCTTCTCTCCCTTTTCTCTACCATTAAACCAGGCTTTCGTCCAGCATTTCGTACCAGAATTGTCAAAATACACAGAAGCTTCCCTGTCTATATCATAACTCTGTACGTCAATCTGTAAATCAAGCAGAGGGTCTATGGTTTTTCCGTCGTCGGCAATTTCATCAAAAAGTTTTTTTTTTGAGTTTCATCCCAGGTAGGAAGATAGATGTTATGTTTTAACGCCATATAGCTGAGGAAATCATCTATCAAGACATCCTGCACCTTACCGGCAAGGATGCTGCTTCTTCCGGAGAGTCCGAGGGGATTACCTATTGAAGGCATGCTTTCAAAAAAGTAATTCTTCTCGGCTGCCTGACGGAATATGTTACGTAAAGACAAATCTGCCCTTTGGGAAGAGGTATATGCTCCGCTCACGAGGTCATTCCAGTAGCTTGGAAGCCATCGGAGCATCATCATTAATAGGGCATCTTTGTCTTGTTCAAAACTGTTTTCTATTTTCTTGTCTCCCAGTGTTTCCATGGATGGCAATTGACTGATTCCCATGGCTGCCAACTGTTCGATGTTAGCCCAAATCATACTTAGAAACTCGGCAGGATCGATCTCTATACCATCAAAGCGTACTCCTATATGAAGAAATCGTCCGCTCTTTGCGATTTCCTGACCGGCAACAACCTGGGTTCCATAGGGGTATAGGCTTCTGCTATGTGACCATAGGTTACTTCATACTTGCCATATTTGGCTACAATGTAGTTGTCGTAAACCGCATCTTGTCCGGCACCGATGATGACACCTGTGGCAATGGCATAGAGAGGTTTATCACTAGCAGGAAAATCAATTCCTTTGTGGAAAACTTTTCTCCTGTCAAGGGATGATTCTGTTCGCCAAAGGCTAGGGTAGCCTGTATGTTGTCTTTTTCTTCCAGAGGGAAAGGCATCATATAACCACTGGCACTTTCCAGAAGCATATCTTTATAATTTTGTTTCATACTTATTGTTTTTAAGAGGTGAGAATAGCTCCTCACCTCATGGGTTTATGAGAAATTCATTAACGTCTACGATGAACGGTCATGGAATGGTCTTCTTCTGTGGCAGGTGTTGCTGCTACCTGAGGGGCTACAGCTGCTTGCATTGGAAGATTCATCTGCTGTGGAACTTGAACAGAACGCTGGTTCACATTTTTCATGGTCATACCGCCCAAGGCTAGACCTGCTATCTTGCTAAACCATCCGAAACGTCCGAACATCATATAGGATGCCAACAGCAAACTGGCAAGGTTCATCTTACTGATATTACCACCAGTAACATTCGAAAGGGCTGAGTTGAGGTTATTCATCAAACCACCGCCCATTCCTGCCTGTCCCTGTACGCCCTGTACTGCTGACATGCTAGGATATTTGGCTGTGGTTGGATCGTAATAGCCATTACCATGGTTGACCATTCCATTGCCGTTGAACATACCACCTACATATTCCTTTCCATCGTAATAGAGACTACCGGCTTCAGAACCTACATTACCGAGCGTGCCTTTTAATTGATGATAGACATCTGCACCTTCAGAACCTACGTTGCCTATCGTGTCCTTCAGACGATAATATACATCTGCACCTTCAGCACCTACGTTGCCAACTCCGGTTTTAAGAGAGGAATATGCGCCTTCACCTAAAAGAGTGTCAACGGTTTTTTCACTTACAGATTTTTCATTACCATAAGCATCTTTATGACTCCCGAGAAGAAGGGTGGAGGCTGAACCAACAAGTCCCTTGTTGGTGTTTTCTTCTCCTAATGCTTTTTCCTTTGCAAAAGTCAAAAGCCCTTTCTTATAACCAACAACAGGAAGAGCTACTGCGGTCATTACTGCTGCTGATTTGGGATGCTCTGCTGCAAATTTTACTCCACTTTTAGTGGCAGAGCCAACGGCTTTAACACCACTTTTAACGTAAGGAAATGCCATTTTGGAAAACGTCATAATATGAGGAGCTGCAGCTTTACCGCCTTCTACGGCATTTTTAAGAAGGGATTTACATAATACTGACCAAGTTGCCATAATTCTATATTTTTAAGTTGTTTACTCAGGATCATATATCTCTACGATAGCTCTGGCTTTATGTCGCTGTGTTTTTGGGGTAGCGAGAAACCTACCATTATCTGTGGCACAGAGCCAGGCTTGAACTCCCGGATTATCCTCTACTTCCGTTGATGTCCAATACCAGCAGTCTCCTTCCAAGGCTATAGGTGTGCCACCAAGTCTTTCCAAAACTGGATTGATAACTCTCGATGAGGATGCCAGTAAACGCTGTTCGGCTACACTGGGAAGGTAGTCGCTCTGACCATTAGCATGAAAGTTAATCATTTCCATGGCTAAAGGAGAACCCTTGCCGGTTTCTGCGCTGTAGCTGTTATACATGGCTACGGTATTCTTGAAACCACAGAATGATGTTATATCTGTACTGGTTCCATTTACCATACCCACGGAATCACAGAATACCTCATTGAGTTCATCAAACATGACTGCTAGAGCAGGGTGGTCATCTGTTTTCTCGGCAAAGACAACGCCTACTGCCTTTCTTTTTTGTCTGGTTGAAATAAGAAGCCGTGTCCATGCAGCTATGGTCGTTACAGAGAACATAGCCTACATGAATATCTCTGTCTATGGGTTCGTGATTGTCACACGAGGTGCTGAAAATTGTGATGGCTATCATCAGCATCATGCTCAGAATCGGATGAGTGATACCTTTTTATTACTGATTTCATAATGATTACTTTTTATAATGGGATTTTTACACCGAAGGCTGCACCTGTTCTGAAGGTATCTTCGCCTCTTATGACAATATCTTCCTTCACCTGAAAGAACACACTCCAACCATTATAGAGGTTATAGGTGTGCTCATAGCCGATGTGACCGGCGGTGATTACCTTGTCGAGGTCACTACCACAGCTGACACCTACTCTTACGTTTCCATGATGGTTCCTACCTCTGTTCACGCATGGCTTGTAGGCAAAGCCCACTGTCCACGCACGGTAGTTGCGCCAGAAGGAATCACTGGTAATGTGACCGACTTCCTCGTCTTTCTTATATTTCAGATACATGGTACCGAAATACTCCCAGGCATTGTGATAGTCGGTTTCATGTTCATAGGAGAGGGTGGCTTCCACCCCCTGGGGGTAGCTGCCACCGACACCTAACATCAAATGGTTGCCATGACTCTGGGCAGACATGGCTGTTGCCGAGAACAGGGCGAATATAACAGATAGTAACTTTTTCATATTATCTTTGCTTTATTGTTCTCTGAGAAGAAGTGTATCGAAGGCATCTGCTGCCAACACGTCCTCGTAGTCGAGGTTCATGGAAATGGTGCGTCCGGAAATCTGCTTTTCTGAAAGTTCGATGGTGAGCACCTTATCATTAGGGAAGGTCATCTTCTTCAGAACGATGATATTCCGATAGCCACTCTTGAACCTTACGGAACGGTCCAGTACCAGGGCAGGTTTCAACTCGATGGTCTGGACGTTGGTTGCCTTCTGCTGTTTCTTATCCTGCAATTTGACCCTCAGTTCGTCAATATCGAAAGGAAGATTTGTCTTGTTTGATACCGAGAAGTCGATGAAGAAATATTCTCCTACCACATAGATGTTGTTCAGTCGCATGGTCATCTTGTTATGGGTGGTGAAGGTGCTTCTATACTTGGCAGGACTTTGCCATACCTTCATGGCATAGCTTACCATATCTACCGTTGACATGCTTACATCGGGATTATGGAAGGCATTGCGCTCGATAAGCTCCACTTCCTTATCGGTAACCGCCTCTTCTATCCTGCTGGTATAGAGTAGGGCATACTGTACTCTGTAACGCTCCGTGATAATAGTAACGATACCCATCACTTCGCCATCCTTGTGATTACCTGTAGCCGGTTTGAGGCGGATGACATTATCCAAAGGCTTATCGCCCACAATACTGTCGGTTGAGATATCCACCAGACGGATGGGTTCTGATGCTGTAATAACTGTGGAAACATGCTCATTGATGGTGAGTTGTTCCATATTGTTAAAGCCCATTTGGGCAAATGTTCCTAAAGTTACACCCAAACACATGAATAGGAGTGAGAAGGCTCTCTTCTTTATATTCTTCATATTATTACTTTCTTTTTTTGTTTTACTTTACTTTCTTTTTCTGTTTATCTTTCTGGCTTTCATCCACAAGATAGACCTTAGTACCATACTTCAAGCGTACCTTATTCTTCTTCACGGCTGTACCGAAGGCGTTCATCACCTTCTGGGTAGCATTTTGAGCAGCCTGGCTTGCCCAGCTTTTTATACCGGATGAGGAAGTGGTGGAATTATCAAGCATGTTACCGCCCTGCATGGCTGAGCTGGCTATATCCTTGGTGGTTTCCCTGAAACTGCTCAGTGGAACATACAAGCCTTGCATACCATCTGTATCATAGATACTTAGACTTACCTTGATGATGTCTTCATCAAAGAAGATGCTTTCTACCTTGCCCTGTACACGTTGTTTGCCGAAGCCGCTCATGGTGGCATATAGATAGGTTCCCTTTCTGATGGTTTCGTCTCCAATCTCTATATCGTCCAGCAGACGGAGTCTCACCCTGCTACCATCTACAGCTTTCACCTCTTCATCAATGATGGCTGAAATGAGTTTGTTCTTGCCGTCGGCTGCACCCTAAAGTATTAAAGTAATCTGATACCTGTTTGGTCTTCTTCACTACCTTTTCCGGCTCGTCTTCACTGTCTGCGGTTCTGCTGTTGCCATAAGAAGCGTTATCTGAATGGCTGTTATAAGAGGCTGTACTTCCTGTAGAAGGAGTTCTACTGGCAGTGTTGCCATTTTCATGGGGTCCACCTTCTGAGACAGATTCGTCATTGCTTGCCATATAGCTGTCGCTTCCAGAGAGGGTCTTATTCATCTCTTCCCAACTTCTCTGTCTTCTCCGACGTTGGGCAGAAGCAATCTCAGAATCTTTCAGAGGATCTACGAAATCATCCTTGTTGGTATTGCTGCGGTTGGCTCTCACACGTTCCTGCATTTCTGCAAGCTTTCGCTTTTCCTCGGCTTGCTGCATGCGAACCTTCCTGGCTTCATCCTCGCTGTACTTTGACTCAAAATCCTTTTTCTGATTGACAGAGTCATTATCGTTCTCTACATTCTGCACTCCGGAAAGGTCTGAGATTCTACCAAACTGATCTTCGGTATTGTCCATCTTGTCTCCCAGAATGCTGTCGGTATATGCCTCCGGCAATTCACTCGACAGATAATCCGTTGTCTTCAACTTCTTGTTGGTAGCATCAGAGACTTCAACGTTGAACATGTCAATGATGAAATAACCAACAAACAGAAGTGGCAGATAGATAATTGCCGGCAACAGATACTTGGGCTGTTTAAAGTTAATTTTCTTTATATCCATAGTTATCTCGCTTTTTAAGTTCACGCTGTTGGCGCAAAGCCTGGTCCACCTGCTCTACAGCTGTACGGTGTGGTACGTTCTGGCTTGCCTTATAATATCTAATCATGTTGATAATGTTAAGGGCAAAAAGACTGATGACAAATCCGAAGACAATCACCAGAAATCCTACCCGATGGACATTTGCCCAGGATTGTATTTTCATTACCAGGAGCGTGAGTTTGGTCTTGTTGGCAAATTTTCTGCCGGCTTCCACCTCTCGCTCATATTGCTCCTTATAACGAGGATCATTCTTATCCGGCATTTGTTCTCCTGCAATTATTTTCTTTATATTCATATTTATCTCGCTTTTTTAAGTTCACACTGCTGGCGCAAAGCCTGGTCCACCTGCTCTACAGCTGTACGGTGTGGTACGTTCTGGCTTGCCTTATAATATCTGATCAAGTTAATGATGTTAAGGGCAAAAAGACAGATGATAAATCCGAAAACTATCTTCAGAAATCCTACCCGATGGACATTTGCCCAGGATTGTATTTTCATTACCAGGAGCGTAAGTTTGGTCTTGTTGGCAAATTTTCTGCCGGCTTCCACCTCTCGCTCATATTGCTCCTTATAACGAGGATCATTCTTATCCGGCATTTGTTCTCCTGCAATTATTTTCTTTATATCCATATTATATAGGTGTATGAATTAATAATCTGACTTCTTGGTTTCTTCCAGATCCTTGTTTTTCAAGGTTCTCCAGTTGGTGATGAGGATTCCATGAGGATTGTTCTCGGTTCGAGGAACACGCTTCAAGTTTCCTGCCGTTACAAGCTGGCGCATCAGGATGCTGGTTCTGCGCTCTATTCGCTGTCTGCCGTAGTAGACGAAGTTGAGGGAGTCGGTATTCAGCTTGATGCTGTCACAATAGATGCTACAGATGGTGCTCGTACCGATGATGTTGTTATAGAAGCCCTTTTCTTTCAAGGCATTATACTGTGCCAGACCGGTCTCGTCAACGAGATACATTGCCTTGCGCATCGTATATTGGATATACTTGTCATCCGGTGCGAGAGTGAAGAAAAACTGGTGGAACATTTCTATATCACTTTTTGCCTCTACGTCAAAGGTTTCATCCATCGTGGTTTGTTTCACCAGGATTGGAACGTTGCCGTCCAACACATACACTTTCTTATGGGCATCGTCAACCATGCCCTTTGCGATGAAGAAACTTCCTAAACTCACGATGATGCAGCCTATCAGAAATAGGCTGCTCACTACCATCACGAGTTTGATCTTATTCTCTACATTCTTTAATACTGCCATATCTATACGATTTTAAAATTTCATAACGGATGATGCGCCTCTCTTCACCTCTGAGGAAACACCCTCACCGAAGTTACGGGTTGAGAATGCTGTATCGCCTTCCGGTATCATCCAGGCTGCCAGGTCTGGAACGAGGTTGAGACACTTCAAGGCTACCACTGAAGCTGCCAACAGATAGCCGCAGGTCATAAAGGCGTTCTGAATATAGGCTGATGCAGAACCTTCACTCTGTGTGATAGCCGTCAGGTTTTCTACCTGTACGCTCAACACAATATCAAAGAGAAGGAGAACATAGAAGCCTACAAAATAGAGCATGGCTCCATAGAAATGTACCGTGAGATATCGGGTAATCCATTTTGCCCAGGCTCCTTCCCATTTAGGCAAAACACTGAAAGCCCATTGAATCGGTCCGAATATCGTGAGCATGCCCAACAGAATCTGTTGGCAGAAGATGGTACTCCACCAGCCTATTCGGAAGATGACCATGGAGAAGAACATAACTATTTTGTCCAGTCCTATCATCAGTCCCACAAAGGTGGAATTGTTTTCAGCTTTTTGCTGCCTGTTTGGTTACCTCTACCGCATCAGCAGTTCCTGTACTTTCAGCAAGTGTTTCCTTACTTTGGCTGTTTGCGATGTTCTTGGATGCTGCATCTAGCTTTTCTTTCACGTCTCCACACACGGAATCACGCTTGTGTATCAGCGGCAATAGTTCATTGTATTTATCACTCACCTGTACCGCCTCTGCTTCATAGAGGTCGTGCGTGTAAGAACCGATACAGTTAGGTATGTAGGCGAGGGCATCCAAGATACATGCATTGGAACCAGCTCCGATACCACTCTTGCTAGGTGGGTACCAAAGACACATCACCAAAGCTATACCCAGGATCTTCATGATTTTGAAAACATCGATAGGCTCGTTCTTTACCATCATCTTATAGGCGATACCTCCTGCTACGACGATACTGAAGAGTGCGCCCAAAGCCATGCTCATCTGCAAGATCCACCAGAAGGGACCGTCTGAACCGATAAAATCCTGGTTACACAGAAACTCATTTGTCTGGAAGACCACGTTGTCAATGTCTTCCTCGAACAAATCAACGCCAATGGTTTGCGAAAGGTCGCTTACCATATCTTTTATTCCGCCAAGCGTTCCACCACTTGCAGAATCTAAAAATAATGTACTAAATGCCATTTCTTATTGTTTTATATTTTTGCGCAAAAATAATGCAATTTTCATAAATACCCTGTATGAATATGATATACCTTTGAAATTAACAATTGCAAAAGCTATCACTTCTTGCCGTTGTCTTCATAAGGCTCTTATCATACAAGGGGCTTACACCTTATTATATATAAGGAGTCTAGTCCTTTTATGAAAACCGTTGACTGCAAGAGAATGTTGCCACCTGCCCAAGGCATCAGTGGCTACCGTAGCATTACTCGTTACCCGATCTACCTTCGTTGCCTTACTGCTGACTTCCTTCATTGTCTTTGCTGCATTCAACACTCTCAACTGTTTAGTCAGAATAAGGTTCTTTTTTTTACGATGTCACGGTAGATGGTAAGATATTCTCGCTTTCTGCTTCCCAGATCCATATAGAACTCTCTTGTTACCTTGATAGCAAAAAGCGAGACTATGATACACATTACTCCAGTCTTTGTAATTATCAGAAGTTCCACCATATAGGGTTATCTTGTTGATGTTCTGCTGGAAGTTGCTCATGGCTCCTTCTATCTTTCCCTTTTCCATCTGCCAGGCCACATCGGCAGCTCCTGGAGTACGGTTGGCGATATTTAGTGCTTCGACCTTTGCTCTTCTGGACAAGACTGAATCTACATTTTCTGCAAGGGAGATTTCCTTCATCATATTCTGCTGCGTCTTAGTACGGAAACTCTGCTTGTTGGTAAGGGTGGCTGACTTTTTGGTAGTTCTTATGCGTGAGATTATAATATTCTCTAGGGGTAAGGCTCCCGGCTCCAATCTCCATCACCGTAAACTGGTTCATGATGGCTGACTCATGATTATATGTCTGGGCAGACAACGAACTGCTATAGTTCAGCAATAGTATGAATGCTGCTATCTTGCCTGTATTTCCTTTACTTAATCTTTTCATTGCAGAAAAGCATGGTCTTTAACCAAAGTCTGTCTTGAACAGGTTGGCATAAGCATTGTTGTCTGAGTAAATGTTCAATACATGCCTACGTGATGTCTTAATCCATTTCGCAGGAACAGAGATGAACTTGAAAACAAAGGTCTTGATTCTGCTGGTGGCACGCAATCCAAATTCATGGGTTTTCAATCTCTGCATAATAGCTTTGTAGAAGTTTCTGATGAGAGCTGTCATAAGCAGGAATACAGTATTCTGTGCCATGAACGATTTTGGCAATCGATTCCAGCCAAAGCCATTGTTCATGTCATCGAAGATACGTTCCTTGCCACCACGAAGATTGTAGAATTCCACGATGTCTCTTGCACTCGACTTGTAATCGTTAGTCAGTATACATCTGTAGGTATATTCGCCTTCCCAAATGTCAAGGTCTCCCTCTATTCGCCTTTGTCTCTGTATGACAAGACG
>VOFI01001639.1_pt1 | contig 86000 bp, 127 predicted proteins | sample 5384131 | NCBI WGS metagenome assembly VOFI01 (sample SAMN12384728, study PRJNA508395) | human gut metagenome | isolation source: healthy gut H | host: Homo sapiens
TTCTTCCAGGTGAGGAGGAAGAGCAGCAGGATGTGAAGCAAGATGAAACTACACCAGAATCTGACGCTCCGGCAGCAGAAGAGGAATAAAATATGGCGGTTACACCTGAAGAGCAAAAAAGAATGCCAGAAGAAAAAGGCAATGCTTCTTCTGGAGCATATGGACCGTACAGAGAAAGGCCTGTCTGACCGGCTGCGTCAGGCAGGCTTTTCAGCAGAAGCCACAGAGGATGCCATGAACTATGTGCGTTCCTATGGGTATCTGAACGATCACCGCTATGCCATGAATTATATTTCCTTCCGCATGGGTACCAAGAGCCGTCAGAAGATTCTCCAGGAGCTTTCCGGGAAAGGAATTGACCGCGAGACTGCCCTTGCAGCCTGGGAAGAGGCAGCAGAGATTGAAGAGCCAGATGAACTGGCCATTCTCCGCGTTGCAGTAGAGAAGAAGTGCCAGCCAGATACTGTTCTGGATGAAAAAGGAATGCGCAGACTGCAGGGATTTCTTCAGCGAAGAGGCTTTTCCTATGGGGATATATCCCATGTACTTGAAGAGATGAATATTACCTGTGAGAGGAATTTTTAACAAAATTCAGCTGTTTAGTACTTTCACAGGAACCCTTGACGAAATATAAATTTCATTTTGTGTAGAAAAACTTGACATAATTCTAAAAAAAAGATAAACTTGTATTGTTTTGATTGCACAATGAAAACTAAATATTGAGGAGGTGCTCCTGTGACAACAATTATTGTTGCAGTTGTCGCTGTAGTAGCCACTCTACTGATTGCAGTTCCTATTACTAGTAAAGTTTCTGTGGATAACAAAGTTAAGAAAGACGCAGAAACGATTGGGTCAGCTGAAGAAAAGGCCAGAGGCATCATTGATGAAGCCTTAAAAAGCGGCCGAAACAAAGAAACGTGAAACTTTATTGGAAGTAAAGGAAGAATCTCTCCGTACAAAGAACGAACTGGAGAAGGAAACCAAGGGAACGTAGAAACGAACTGCAGAAATATGAGAAGCGTGTCTTATCGAAGTCAGAAACCGTTGATAAGAAAGCTGAAGCAGTTGAGAAGCGTGAAGCAGAGTGCACAGCGAGATTTGCTGAATTGCAGAAGAAAGAAAAGAGAGTAGATGAACTCGAGCTGAAAGGAGTACAGGAACTGGAACGTGTTTCCGGTCTGACCTCCGAACAGGCAAAAGAAGAATTACTCAGATCCGTTGAAGATGATGTAAAAGTGGATGTAGCCAGACTTTACAAGGAACTTGAGAGCCAGGCGAAGGAAGAAGCAGGAAAGAAAGCCAAGGAATACGTGGTAAATGCCATTCAGAAATGTGCGGTAGACCATGTTGCCGAGACTACTATTTCCGTAGTGCAGCTTCCAAGCGATGAGATGAAGGGACGTATTATCGGACGTGAGGGACGTAATATCCGTACTCTCGAGACCCTGACAGGCGTAGACCTGATCATAGATGATACTCCTGAGGCAGTAGTTCTCTCATCATTTGATCCTATCAGACGTGAAGTGGCAAGAGTAGCACTTGAGAAACTGATCGTAGATGGACGTATCCATCCGGCCAGAATCGAGGAAATGGTTGAGAAGGCACAGAAAGAAGTTGAAACTCAGATCCGCGAGGATGGTGAGAACGCAGCAATGGATGTTGGTGTTCACGGTATCCATCCAGAACTGCTGAAACTTCTTGGACGTATGAAATTCCGTTCAAGCTATGGACAGAATGCTTTGAAACATTCTATTGAGGTAGCCCAGCTTTCCGGTCTGCTTGCCGGTGAAATTGGTGTAGATGTCCGTATGGCAAAACGTGCCGGATTGCTTCATGATATCGGTAAATCTATCGATCATGAGGTAGAGGGTTCACATATTCAGATTGGCGTAGATCTTTGTAAGAAATATAAGGAATCACCTCTTGTCATCAATGCAGTGGAAGCACATCACGGTGATGTGGAGCCGGAGAGTCTTATTGCATGTCTCGTGCAGGCAGCAGATGCAATTTCCGCAGCACGTCCAGGTGCCAGAAGAGAGACACTGGAGACTTATACCAACAGGCTGAAGCAGCTTGAGGATATTACCAATCAGTTCAAGGGGGTTGAGAAATCCTTTGCAATCCAGGCTGGTAGAGAAATCCGTGTTATGGTAGTTCCTGAGCATGTGAATGATTCTGAGATGGTACTTCTCGCAAGAGACATAGCGAAGCAGATTGAGGCTGAGCTTGAGTATCCGGGTCAGATCAAAGTCAATGTGATCCGCGAGAGCAGAGCTGTTGATTATGCCAAATAATCGGAGTTAATTTACATTAAGAAATATTAAGAAACCGCTTCCGCATTTTTCATACTATATGAAGGATGCGGAGGCGGTTTTTATTATGAAAGTCCCGGACGGCAGCCATGAACGAGCTATGCTTGCATGGGCTGATTCATGGAAAATCAAAAAGAATTTTTTATGTAATTCATAATCAAATCATCGCTTGCGTACAATGGTACAGGGTGAATATATGGAAAATTTACTCAGTATCAAAAAAGAAAAGTTTTTTTCCAGGACTGACTTTGCTGCTTGCAGGATTTCTTGCAGGAATGCTGATCCCGAACTTTATATACCGTTTTTCCTGGAAGCAGCAGGCATTTTCCGCAGTGTACCTTTTGGAAACCTATGGGAAAACAGAAGCAGGAGGAATCGATTATCTTTTGCAGATTCTCTGGATGCGCGGTGGGATTTTTTCCTTTCTCTAATCTGTGGTTTTACTGTATTTGGAGTCCCTATGGCAATTATGGCGATGTTTTTTACCGGGATTGGACTGGGAATCGTATTTTCCATGTCTATTCTGCAGTTCGGACTTACCGGAGGCGCAGTTGCCGTAGCACTTTTTTTCCGCATTATCTAATCTATCTGCCATTATGGGATTCGGTGTATCAGATGGTCTACAGGGAATCTATGGGAATCTGGCGCAATCATGGAATTTTTCCACAGAAAGTAAGCGCTTATCTCCTGAAAGTGCTCTTATATACAGCTTTATACGGTGTGGGAATTCTTTTGGAATGGCGTGTAAATCCATGGATTTTAAACAAAATTCTGGATTTTTTCGAAATTTTTGAATGAGAATAATATGAAAAATACAAGATATAGTATTGGTTACCATAAAAGAGACGCTATTTTGTAAAATGGGCAAAAAAGCTTGTTTTTATACGATTTTTGGCCGAAAAAAGGTTTGATTTTATGTCAATTACAAAGTATAATACAAATACATTTTAAGATCAGTTATTGTGGGGAGGTAGCCCGTTCCTGCAATAAAGCGTGAAAGAGCAAATGCAATGGACAATAGGAATTCCGGGCGAAATCTCCCACAAATTGTGACGCACATCTTACAGAAAGCCTTTTTCAAACACGCTCCAGAATCTTTTTCAAACATGGTCTAAAGCAGTATGATCATGGGCTATATGAAATGAATTTATAACAAAAGAGACAGGAAGTAAAACAATATGGAACAGGAAATACGCGAGTTTATTGAATACTTACATAATACGAAAAAACATCCCAGAATACAGAGGTTTCCTATCAGCGTGATCTGAACAAGATGGCTGCATACCTGGAAATGAAGGGAATTATGAAAGCGGAAGATGTCCGTGAATTTGATCTTATGGGATACATGGATTATATGGAGAAAGAGAACTTCGCGTCATCCACTATTTCAAGAAGTGTTGCTTCCATGCGTGCTTTTTTTCAACACATGTTTGCACTTAGGAAGATGGAAGAGAACCCCACAGATCATCGGAAATCGCCAAAGGTAGAGAAGAATATTCCGGAGATTCTCCGTATTCAGGAAGTTGACGATCTTTTGAAGCAGCCAGATCTGACTACACCTAAGGGAATTCGGGATAAGGCTATGTTAGAGCTTTTTATATGCCACTGGTATGCGTGTCAGCGAACTGATCCATCTGGAGACCACAGATGTAAACCTTCAGGTTGGCTATGTGGTTTGCCAGGAGAATAAAGGGCGTATCATTCCAATTGGAAATGTAAGCAAGGAAGCGATGAATCTTTATCTTGAAGAGGGACGTAAGGTATTTGTGAAAGATGATTCAGAGCATGCGCTGTTCACAAATTGCTCCGGTAAGGCCATGAGCCGTCAGGGATTCTGGAAAATGCTGAAAGGCTATGCCCAGGAGGCTGGAATTCACAGAGATATTACGCCACATACATTGAGACATTCTTTTTGCAGTACATATGCTGCAGAATGGAGCAGACATCCGAAGCGTCCAGGAAATGCTGGGACATTCCGATATTTCTACGACTCAGGTATATTTAAGCATGAATATTAACCGGATGCGAGATGTGTATATGAAAGCACATCCAAGACATTGAGAAGATCGAATAAGATGATAACTGTCCATGGGAGAGACCTGTGGGCAGTTTTTATGTAATAGGAAATTCCGTTGGAATTTCCTATTACATAAAAAGCCCTACCGGGCAGGATCGCACTGCGGCGGAAAGGTAGTTGTCGCTCGAGGCGACCCGCCGCAGGCGGAGAAGCCTGCAAGCAGGATTCTTTTTATGTAATAGAAAATTCTGCAAAGTAAGATTCTTTCTTGTATTATAAAAATGTTTGACCGAAAATGCTATCGGAAGATATTAGAGTGTGCCTAAAAAATCTCCCGCATTCCGAAATCAGAATACAGGAGATAAATAAATATTATTTCTGAAAATATACCGCAAAGTGGGGCGTGCAGATTGCGGAAATGATTTTTTCAAACAGGTGCTAGCACATCTCAGCGATTGTATAAAGCAGCTTCTCAGATTCTTCCCATCCAAGACAAGCATCTGTAATGGATTTTTACCATATACATGATTTGGTCCGATTTTCTGATTGCCTGGCTCAATGTAGCTCTCGATCATAAGACCCTTTACCAGTCCACGAACATCAGAATCAACCTGACGGCTGTGAAGAACTTCTTTGGCAATACGGATCTGCTGCTCGTATGCTTGTTGGAGTTGGAATGGTTGGTATCCACGATGGTAGCCATATTCTTCAGGTTCTTAGCGGAATATTTCTCGAAAAGAAGACGAAGATCTTCGTAATGGTAATTAGGAATAGCCTCTCCGTGTTTGTTTACAGCACCACGAAGAATGGTATGTGTCAACTCATTTCCAGTAGTTTCAACTTCCCATCCCCTGTAGATAAATGTATGGCTTCCCTGAGCTGCAACAACAGAGTTCAGCATAACACTGAAGTCACCACTTGTAGGATTCTTCATTCCCGCCGGAACATCCATACCGCTGACAGTGAGACGGTGCTGCTGATCCTCAACAGAACGTGCTCCTACAGCAACATAGGAAAGAAGATCGGAAAGGTAACGCCAGTTCTCTGGGTAAAGCATCCGTCCGCACAGGTAAATCCGCTCTCCTCAATAGCGTGGATGTGCATTTTACGGATGGCAACAAGACCGGCAAGCATATTAGGTTTTTCTCCGGATCTGGCTGATGAACCATTCCTTTATAACCCTCTCCGGTAGTACGGGGTTTATTTGTATAAACACGAGGAATGATTAAAACTTTATCCGCGATCTTGTCCTGAACTTTGCGAAGTCTCAGCAGATAGTCGCATACAGCATCTTCATTATCTGCAGAACAGGGACCAATGATTGCAAGAAATTTATCGGATTTTCCGGTGAATACGTCACGGATTTCCTGATCACGTTTCTCTTTCAGTGCCTTGATCTTTGCATCAATGGGATATTGGTTGCGGATCTCGTCGGGGGTTGGAAGCTTTTTTGATGAATTCAAATCCCATGGTATTTTCTCCTTTTATCGGCAAAATTTGTTTTCGATTCAATATTATAGACTATGATGGAAAAAAATGTCGATAGGCAAATTGCAGGAATGATTTTTCAAACACGCTCCAGTCTGTTTAGATAAATGAAATGAAGCAAGGTAAGAATCAGTTGGGAAAGGAGCATTCCGTAAAAATATCCACGGATTCCAAGCACAGGAATAGAAAAGAAAACAAATCAATTCGGATACACACTCCTGCAATATTGTGAAAAAGGCAAGCATCCGGGCGCCCTGAGACCGTTCAGAATACTTTCCAGTGCAGTATTTGTATAAAGAAAAGGGCAGATAAAAGCCAACGTCCTTATGTAAATCCCGCAGTTTCACTGTGAAAAACGAAAATTTCCCAGTGATTTTCCGAAAATAAAGAAAAAAAGAATGTACAGAAGGCTCCGAAGAAAAAGCAGTTTTCACAGGTGCGGCGGATCACATGACGGATTTTTTTTTCATGACCGAGGGCCTGTAAACTAGCCACAGAAGGCATCAGCATAACAGAGGCAGAATTTGTCAGTGTTGCCGGGAAAAAGAATCAGCGGCAGCGCCATTCCGGTAAAAATTCCGTACACAGACAGGGGAATCAGTCCGATTTATTCCAGCCAGAAGCAGTCTTTGGGGAATAAGAACCATTTCGATGCCAGAGAGTAAGGTAAGCAGCAGCCGGTTGACAGAATGGGGAACTGCAATCTGGGCGATCTCTTTTATAAGAGCATTTATGGAAGTGGCAGTATTGTTTTTGGCAGAAGCTGGTTGTATATGTGAAATATATTTTACAGCAGAAGGTGAATTTCTGTGAGTGCCTTTGCACATACAGAAAAATACTCGTAAAATACGTCGAAGCAGTCCGGTGACTGGTTTGTAATTTTCCCTGGAAAAATCCAGCCCAAGCGCCAACATACATGCTGCAGTGGCTGTAAGCTCACTGAAAAGTGCACCTCCGGCCGCTATTACAGGGGTAATCTCTTTTTTCTGGGAAATCAGAATCAGGTAGATCACGTAAGTGCTGCCGATCCGGGAAGTCTGCTCAAGAAGCAGGATAAAAGCTGGAATTCCAGTCGTTTTTCTGGCATAATAAAAGCTGTTTACGCATGAATGCAAGGCTGAAAAAGGAAAACTAAAGGCAAGAATACGAAGCAGAACCGCAGTACGCGGCTCTTTTTTTAACAAGGCAGAAGCCACAAAATCTGCATTCCAATAGACCAGAAAAGATAAAAAGTCCGCAAAGTGCCATCGAAAGAAATGTTCCAAGAAGCAGCGCATCTCTGGACTCTTTTTCTCTTTCCAAGGGCAGTGAAAGAGGCACACAGCCTGGAAATAGCAGCCTGAATGCCCATACAGCAGGCTGCCAGTACGATTGCGTGAACCGGAAGCGTAAGCTGGTAAATTCCCCACTCCCTGTGCACCAATAGTATGAGATAAGAATATTCTATAGAAGAAACCCATCAGGCGGCTGACAAGGCCGGTAAGAGTAAGAATCAGGGTTCCTTTGATAAAAAGTTTGTCAGACATAAGAATCCGCCTATCCTCTTCATCCTTTTAGTTAGTTTATGCTGTAAATGTGCCTTGACAGAACTGCTATTATCTGGTAAAGTGGGATAGAAATCCAAGAGAAATACTAGGAAATAGAAAAGTACCTAAGGAGATAGATGAAATAACCCTTTCCCGGGAGTCTTTCATATCGAGTTGATACCAATAAACCAGGAGGAAGAAAAATGGGAAAAATGATATATCTGGACAATGCGGCTACCACAAAGACCGCACCGGAAGTAGTAGAAGCAATGCTTCCTTATTTTACCGAAATGTATGGAAATCCATCCAGCATTTACGACTTCGCATCCAAGAGCAAAGAAGGCGTCAGCAAGGCAAGAGGCCAGATCGCAGATGCACTTGGTGCCAAGAAAGAAGAAATCTATTTCACAGCTGGCGGTTCAGAGTCTGATAACTGGGCTCTGAAAGCGACCTTTGAAGCATATAAAAATAAAGGAAACCATATCATCACAACAAAAATTGAGCATCATGCCATCCTTCATACCTGCGAGTACCTTGAAAAAGAGCGCGGAGCGAAGATCACTTATCTTGATGTAGATGAAAATGGTGTTGTAGAATTGGATCAACTTCAGAAAGCAATCACACCGGAAACAATTTTGATTTCTGTAATGTTTGCAAACAACGAGATTGGTTCTATCCAGCCAATCAAAGAGATCGGTGCAATTGCCAAAGAGCACGGCATCCTTTTCCACACAGATGCAGTACAGGCTTTTGGACAGGTGCCGATCAATGTAGATGAATTAGGAATCGATATGCTCAGCTCCAGCGGACATAAGATCAATGGACCGAAAGGAATCGGTTTCCTCTATATCCGAAAGGGCGTGAAAATCCGCTCCTTCGTACATGGCGGTGCACAGGAAAGAAAACGTCGTGCCGGAACAGAGAACGTTCCTGGTATCGTAGGATACGGTGTTGCTGCAGATCGTGCAGTCCGCACTATGAAAGAACGTACAGACAAAGAGATTCAGGTAAGAGATCATTTCATTGAAAGAATCCTGAAAGAGATTCCTTATGTAAAAGTAAACGGTGACCGCATAAAACGTCTTCCAAATAATGTAAATGTCAGCTTCCAGTTCATCGAAGGAGAGTCCATGTTGCTCATGCTTGACAATTATGGCATCTGCGCATCCAGCGGATCTGCATGTACATCAGGTTCTCTTGATCCGTCCCATGTACTTCTTGCAATCGGACTGCCGCACGAGATTGCACATGGTTCTCTGCGTATGACACTCAGCGAAGAGACAACAATGGAAGATGTAGATTTTGTAGTAGATAAGCTGAAAGAAATCGTAGCTTACCTGAGATCAATGTCTCCATTATATGAAGATTTTTAAAAACAGTAACTGTTCAGTACCTTCACAGTTACACGCTTCGCGATGCACAGAAATCATGCTTTTGCATGATTTCGCGCCGACATTCTCGGGTTTTCTGTGAACTACGTTCACAAAAAACACCTCGCGGAATAGTGACTGCTGAATAGTTAAAAAAATAAAAAATTTGATTAAAACACTTGCCAGGAGGAAAAAAGATGTATAGTGAGAAAGTAATGGATCATTTTCAGCATCCACGTAATGTTGGAGAAATAGAGAACGCAAGTGGCGTAGGAACTGTAGGAAATGCAAAATGCGGTGATATCATGAGAATATACCTTGATATCGATGACGAAACTCATATTATCAAAGACTGCAAATTTAAAACATTTGGATGCGGTGCAGCAGTTGCAACCAGCAGTATGGCTACTGAGATGGTAAAAGGTAAGACCATCGAGGAAGCTATGAAGCTTACCAACAAGGCTGTTATGGAGGCTCTTGATGGACTTCCGCCAGTGAAAGTACACTGTTCTCTTCTTGCAGAGGAGGCTGTACATGCTGCACTGTGGGATTACGCACAGAAGCATCACATTGAGATCGAAGGTCTGAAGAAACCGAAGTCTGACATCCATGAGGGTGAAGAGGCAGAGGAAGAAGAGTATTAATAGTTACTGCGAACTGCAGTAATTATGAGGTGTCCTCATCGATACAAAAGAATAATATTTTTTACAGGAAACCGAATCCTTAAGCAGATTTATTTCGTTACAGATAAATAGGTGGTAAAGATGAGGCAGACCGTAAAGAGAATTCATCAGGGCGGATGTTATCATCTGCCCTGAATTTGTTGCTGCTTATAATAAAGTTACGCGAAGTATACTTCTGTGAGCAGTAATCTGATTTTTTTTAACATGCTCCAGGAAAGAAAAAGAGTAAAAACGAAACATCCTTAAAGAAAACATAAGAATGAAGGAAGTAACGATGACAGGACTGACAAACGAACAGGTACAACAAAGAATTGAAGAGGGGAAAATCAATGCCAATGAGAACCCTAACACAAGAAGCTATAAGCAGATCATAAGGGAGAATGTGCTTACATTTTTCAACTTTCTGAACCTGGCCCTGATGATTATGGTATTGCTGGTTGGCTCCTATAAGAACTCCATGTTCATGGGGATTATTGTGATCAATACGGTGATCGGAATCATCCAGGAAGTGCGTGCGAAAAAGACGCTGGATAAGCTGGCTATCCTTACGGAGAGCAAGGCAGTGGTCTTGCGTGAAGGCAAAAAATGGTCTATCTCCACGGAGAAGCTGGTTCTGGACGATATCCTTTTTCTGAAAACAGGAGATCAGGTGCCTGCAGATGCCAAGGTGCTTGAGGGCAGTATTGAGGTCAATGAATCCCTACTGACCGGTGAATCGGATAACCTTCAGAAAAATGAAGGAGACGAGCTTTTTTCAGGAAGCTTTGTCACATCCGGAGAGGCCTGCTGTCAGGTTATCCATGTAGGTAAGGACAATTATGCTTCCCAGATCACCAGCGAGGCAAAGGAATTTAAACGTCATAACTCAGAACTTCGTAATTCCCTGAATGCGATTCTGAAGACTATAAGTGTGATCATAGTTCCTATGGGAATGCTGTTGTTTTATAAGCAATATTACATTGCGGGAAACGGAATCCGGGATGCAGTAGTGAATATGGTGGCTGCTGTCCTTGGAATGATCCCTGAGGGACTGGTGCTCCTTACCAGTGTGGCGCTGACTCTTGGTGCGCTGACGCTGACCCGTAAGAATACTTTGGTGCAGGAATTGTATTGTATTGAGACTCTGGCGAGAGTGGATACCCTCTGTCTGGATAAAACCGGAACCATCACAGCCGGTACCATGTGTGTGGAGCAGGTACAGCCCTATGTGGAGGGTATGGAGATCAGGACTCCGGAAGCAGAAAATGAGAATATAAGCGAAAGTACAATAAATGGAACAGCGAATCAAGCTCAGAAAGTTCCAGAAATGGCAGCTGCAGAGGCGCAGTCTGAAGTATCCGTGGTTGCGGCACAATTGCAGATAGGAGTTGTTATGGGAACTACTGAACAGCTGTCAGCACAAGATTCACAGGGCAATGTCAATACTGATTTAGCCATCAGCGGCGCCCAGCCAGAACTGACCATGGGCGAGATCGAGCGTGTCATGGCAAACATGATGTCCGTTTTAAAGGATAAGAATGCCACCGCAGATGCACTCCACAAACGCTTCTCCAGAAGAACGGACATGCCGGTAGATCATTGCATTCCGTTTTCCTCAGACCGCAAATACAGCGGTGTAGCCTTTTTAAAACAGAAGGAACTTATCTGATGGGTGCTGCCCAGTTCCTTTTCCCGGATGGAAATGAAAACTTGATCAAGCAGTGTGCTGCTTATGGAAAAAGAAGGCTTACGTGTTCTGGTGTTGGCGCATAGCCCAAACCTGAATCGGGAGAATGAGCTTCCGGAAGGGTTAAAGCCGGTTGCGTTATTTATGCTCACTGACATTATCAGGGATAATGCCCCTGAAACCTTGGCATTTTTCAAAGACCAGGGCGTAGATCTGAAAGTGATCTCCGGTGATGATCCTGTGACTGTTTCTGCCATTGCAAAAAAAAAGCAGGCCTGGAGAATGCAGATAAATATATTGATGCCACCACTATCACCACACCGGAGGATATGGAGCGTGCCGTTGCAGAGTGTTCCGTATTCGGCCGTGTAACCCCGCAGCAGAAGAAAGAGATGGTGCTTGCCCTTCAGAAACAGAAGCATACAGTTGCCATGACCGGTGACGGTGTGAACGATGTTCTGGCACTGAAAGAGGCAGACTGCAGCGTAGTTATGGCAGAGGGAAGTGACGCTGCCAAGAACATTGCAAATGTAGTCCTTATGGATTCTAATTTCGCTGCTATGCCGGAGATTGTGAACCAGGGACGCCGTGTGGTGAACAACATCCGCACCGCAGCTTCCATGTTCCTGATCAAAACTATTTTCTCTGCGTTGCTGTGTCTGATTACTATTTTCTGGGGCGATAGCTATCCGTTTGAGCCAATTCAGATGTCCCTGATCAGTGCCTGTGCAGTGGGTATCCCAACCTTCCTGTTGCCCAGGAAAACAACTTCAACAAGATTGAGAGTGGTTTTCTGCGTTATGTATTTATGAATGCATTCCCAGCAGCAGTCACCATTACGGGATGTGTATTTACCATTATGCTGGTCTGCCAGAACGTTTACCATAGCAATGTAATGCTGAGTACAGCCTGTTTCCTGGTAACCGGATGGAACTACATGGCAGCTTTGAAGACGGTATACGCGCCTCTAAGCAGGTACAGGAAAATCATTATTTATGGTATGCAGTTCATTTTTTTCTTTGCAGCCGTATGTGTGCAGAACCTGCTTGCACTTGGCTCACTGGAGTTCGGAATGATCATCCTGGTATTTATCCTGATGACCTTCTCTCCGGTCGTAATCGAAGTTATCACAGAATGGTGCAGATCTTTGTATAACAAGGCACATGAGAAGGAAAAGAAAGGAATTATTTCTCTGTTTTTGGAGAAAGTGCAGAAATAATGACTGACCTGGTCTTGAGTGGTAATCAAAAAATAATACTTCAGACTGAATTTAAAAAGAAACGCAAAAATGCTTCATTGCTTGTTATGGCGATGAGGCATTTTTTTTAACACGTTCTAAAAGCCGGGCTGATGTGAGAAGCTGATCGCTTCTGCAGTGCATGGCAAAATAGGGTTTCCTTATAGCTTTACAAAGGTTGGTTTCCGGTTTTCAAATACTGTATAATATTCAAATCCGCATTCTTTCAGTACCTTTGATGCTTTTGTCAAAAGGCATAGCCGATTTTATCCGGCGTATGCGCGTCAGCACCAATGGTGATGATTTCGCCCCCTAGTTCTTTATAACGTCGGATGATATCCGTACATGGGTTTGGCTCTCCAAGCCCGTAGTGATAACCGCCGGTGTTGACTTCCAGTCCTACATTTGTGTCTGCCAGTTTTTTCAGAATCGCATCCAGAATGTTCCGATATTTTTTCATAAGAATAAAACTGGTTTTTGTTTGGACCGTAGCGGACAATATAATCCAGATGTCCATAAGTGTCCATTTCATGAAATGCATCCAGATTCTCCAGAATGGATTCAAAATATTCAAGATAAGCCTTTTCCTCGTCCCTGTCCTGGAAAAATTCCGGGTAGTAGGGGTCGGCACCGTGGACTACGTGAGAAGAACCAATCACGAAATCAAAAGGATATTCTTTTTAAAAGATTGTGAAAATATTGTTTAAGATGAAGCTGCAAACCGATCTCAATACCGAAATGGATGTGAATCTGATTCTTGTAGGTCTCTTTCAGTTCGTTGAGTTTGGTGTAATAGGCGGGAATATCCAGGGCAAATTCCAGGTCATCCGGAGTTGGTGGATAGTCTGGATCCAGATGCTCTGTAAAGCAGATTCCCTTAAACCCCAGTGCAATGGCCTGGCGGATCATATCCTCAGTGGGAGTGCCGGAATCTGCGGAAAATTCAGAATGCATGTGGCAGTCCCACAAAACTCCGGGAGAGTTGGAAAGTATTTTCATAATAACCTCCTTATGAATTATAAACCAAGCAAAGTATTTTAAAAATATATTTTCTGTAAATATAAAGATATATTTTATGGATAAGTGTACAGCGAAGGAACATGTGAAAAAAATTCTTCCTACACGAAAAAGAAAGGAAAAAATGTGCATAAATGCTGCCACTGTGTCATAAAAAGGGACTTAATTGTCTCATTTGAGAGCAGTATATCATATCAGAGGATATTTGTGGCAATTTGCTTGTTATTTTTTTGAAAATAGGCTTGAATTTTTGTTTGGAATTAGGTACAATACGCTATAGGTTGATGTTTCTTTCACAAAGATTGAAGCACTCACATAATTTTTACCATTTAATTCATAGGAGGAATTTATCATGGCAGTAAAAGTTGCAATTAATGGATTTGGCCGTATCGGACGTCTGGCTTTCCGTCAGATGTTTGGAGCAGAAGGATTTGAGATCGTAGCAATCAACGATCTTACATCTCCTAAAGATGCTTGCTCACTTATTAAAATATGATTCTACACAGGGAAGATATGCTTTAGCAGATACAGTGACAGCAGGAGAAGATTCCATCACAGTAGACGGAAAAGAAATCAAAATTTACGCAAAAGCTAACGCTGCAGAACTTCCTTGGGGAGAAATCGGTGTAGACGTAGTTCTGGAATGTACAGGATTCTATACCTCCAAAGCAAAAGCTCAGGCACATATCGATGCCGGCGCTAAGCACGTTATCATTTCCGCTCCTGCTGGAAACGACCTTAAGACAATCGTTTACAATGTAAACCATGAAACTCTGACAAAAGAAGATCACATCATCTCCGCAGCTTCCTGTACAACAAACTGCTTAGCTCCAATGGCTAAAGCATTAAATGATCTTGCTGCAATCAAATCCGGTATCATGTGCACAATCCACGCTTACACAGGCGATCAGATGACACTTGACGGACCACAGAGAAAAGGTGATTTAAGAAGATCTCGTGCAGCTGCAGTTAACATCGTTCCTAACAGCACAGGTGCTGCTAAAGCTATCGGTCTTGTTATTCCGGAACTGAACGGAAAACTGATCGGATCCGCACAGCGTGTTCCTACCCCAACAGGTTCTACAACAATCTTAACAGCAGTTGTTGAAGGAAACGTAACAAAAGAACAGATCAACGCAGCTATGAAAGCAGCTTCTAATGAGTCCTTCGGATACAACGAAGATGAGATCGTTTCCAGCGATATCGTTGGTATGAGATTTGGTTCTCTGTTCGATGCTACTCAGACAATGGTTCTTCCACTTGAGAATGGCACAACAGAAGTACAGGTTGTTTCATGGTATGACAATGAAAATTCTTACACAAGCCAGATGGTTCGTACAATCAAACACTTTGGCAAACTGCTGAACGCTTAATCAGAAGCAGAGTAGGGTTTCGAATGCTGACAAGCCAGCTTGACAGCATATGAATAAGACTCAGAGAAGGGTCCGGTCTGAAGAGGACCGGGCCCTTTTGTCTGTATAAAAAGTTAAATTTTATAAGGAGGCATAACAAGATGCTGAATAAGAAAACCGTTGATGATATCAACGTAAAAGGCAAAAGAGTCCTCGTAAGATGTGACTTCAATGTACCGCTGCAGGATGGAAAAATTACAGATGAAAATCGTCTTGTAGCTGCTCTTCCGACAATCAAGAAACTGATCGCAGACGGCGGAAAAGTTATCCTCTGCTCCCACCTTGGAAAACCGAAGGGAGAGCCGAAACCGGAGCTTTCTCTTGCACCTGTTGCAAAACGTCTCACAGAACTTCTCGGACAGGAAGTGAAATTCGTTCCAAGCCCGGTTGTTGTAGATGACACTGTAAAAGCAGCAGTAGCTGACATGAAAGACGGCGAGATCATTCTTCTTGAGAATACCCGTTATCGTGCAGAAGAGACTAAGAACGGTGATGAATTCAGCGAAGGAACTTGCTTCTCTTTGCGATGTATTTGTAAACGATGCATTTGGTACCGCTCACAGAGCACACTGCTCTAACGTTGGTGTTACCAAATATGTAGATACAGCTGTTGTTGGATATCTGATGCAGAAAGAGATCGATTTCCTCGGAAACGCTGTAAACAATCCTGAGAGACCATTCGTTGCAATCCTTGGCGGAGCTAAGGTTTCCAGCAAGATTTCTGTTATCAACAACCTTCTTGATAAGGTAGATACTCTTATCATTGGTGGTGGTATGTCTTACACATTCTCCAAAGCTATGGGTGGACATATCGGAACATCTCTCTGTGAGGATGATTACCTTCAGTATGCACTTGACATGATGAAGAAAGCAGAGGAGAAAGGTGTGAAACTTCTTCTTCCTGTAGATAACAGAATCGGTGATGACTTCTCTAACGACTGCAATATCCAGGTTGTAAAACGTGGCGAGATTCCGGACGGATGGGAAGGAATGGATATTGGACCTGAAACAGAGAAGCTCTTTGGAGACGCAGTTAAAGATGCTAAGACAGTTGTATGGAACGGACCGATGGGATGCTTCGAAATGCCAAACTTCGCTCATGGTACAGAAGCTGTTGCAAAAGCACTTGCTGAAACAGACGCAACAACCATTATCGGTGGTGGTGATTCTGCAGCTGCTGTAAATATCCTTGGATATGGCGACAAGATGACACACATCTCCACAGGTGGCGGTGCATCTCTTGAATTCCTGGAAGGAAAAGAACTCCCGGGTGTTGCAGCAGCAAACGATAAATAAATAGAGCACTTAATGAAAGCAAGCTGTAAGCGCAGCTTGAATTATGTGCGAATTTGTTCGAAGGAACTTAATGAGAGCAAGCCAACGGCGCAGACCAGCTGATTTTCATATATGGTGATGTCGCCTGCCGGCGACATGTCCGTTTAGTGAATCGGACTTCCTTATTACAACAAAAGGAGATATATAAAATGTCTAGAAAGAAAATTATTGCTGGAAACTGGAAAATGAACATGACACCAAGCGAGGCTGTAAAATTAGTAGAAACTTTAAAACCATTAGTAGCAAACGATGAAGTTGACGTAGTATTCTGCGTACCGGCTATCGACATTCTCCCTGTAGTTGAGGCTGCAAAAGGCTCCAATATCCAGGTTGGTGCTGAGAACATGTACTTCGAGGAGAAAGGTGCTTTCACAGGCGAGATTTCCCCGAACATGCTTACAGACGCTGGTGTTAAATACGTAGTTCTCGGACACTCTGAGAGAAGAGAGTACTTCGCTGAGACAAGCGAAACTGTAAACAAAAAAATGCTCAAAGCATTTGAGCACGGAATCACTCCAATTATGTGCTGTGGGAGACTCTTGAGCAGAGAGAACAGGGCATCACTATGGACTGGATCCGTCAGCAGGTTAAAGTTGGTCTTCAGAACGTAACAGCTGACCAGGCTAAAATTATGGTTATCGCTTACGAGCCAATCTGGGCTATCGGAACTGGTAAAACAGCTACAACTGAGCAGGCTCAGGAAGTTTGCGCAGGAATCCGTGCTTGCATCGCTGAGATCTATGATGAGGCAACTGCAGCAGCAATCCGCATCCAGTACGGCGGATCTGTAAACGCTAAGACAGCTCCGGAGTTATTTGCTCAGGCAGACATCGACGGCGGTCTTGTAGGCGGTGCATCCCTGAAACCAGAGTTCGGCGATATCGTAAACTATAACAAATAATAAAATAATAGCTATTTTTAGCTAATGTGTCCAAGCGAGAAGTAATTAAACGCCCCTAAACACAAGGATGATTGGTAAATATTACCAATTGAATTGTGGGTAGGGGCGTTTTATAATTTACCTACTATCACCTTTTTGGTATCACTTTTGGAAGGAAAATCACTGTCATTCAAATAAGCAGAAATAATGAAATTAGGTATCGTTATTACGAGGCCGATTTCATAAATGTCCATATAAGTTGTTAAATGCCTTTAAATGCTGATAGCTAGAGCATTTAGCGGATTTCCGACTTGGATAAAACTCTATATAAATTCATGTGATTTTTTGAAAAATGGCCCACTTTGTGGCCCACTAACTTTGATCGAAGTCCTAATATGGTAAGAAGAAGCGCCTGTAGGAGCGCTTCTTTTTTCTGTACAGGAAAGACCGCCTGTGGTGCGCTGCTGAATTTAAAAAATGCCCGCACGGAGGCGGGCATGATAACAAAGAAAATCCCTGGATTAGAAAAATATAAAATTTTACTCGCCAAATCGTTATCAGATTCTTCATCATTTAGAAGATAATCCATATCTGGAAGTCCATTCTCGTTTCTCCTGCTATATAATATTTTGTAAATCATTTTGCATTCAGGATTGGTATGAGTATCTAAATGAAGCAGCGGTTTCTCACCTTCAACTGCTTTATAAATATCCAGCAATGTAATCTGATCGGCTGGTTTTGAAAGAGAAGGACGGGCATGTCCGGCTACACTGGTCATAAGTTCCGCTTTTTTTAGTTTTAACATAAGCTGGCGTACAAAGCCGGGATTTGTATGGACACTTTCTGCAATTGAGGCACTGGAGAGAGATTTTTCCTGGTTGATAGCAATCAGAACCATCACATGAACAGTATCGCTTAATTTTGTTGAATATTTCATGATAAGAAACTCCTTATAGTATGATATAATGATCTTGCTTTCACATTTTGGAGACAAAAATATTTCTGGTTTGTTTAAAACATTTTAAGTTCTCAACAGTTCTTTTTTATGTGTTAATAAACTGTGCATATTTATTATTTTGATGATTGTAAATAATATAATTACAACTATAATGAAATTTAAAGGAAAAGTCAATACAGGAATGAAACTTACGGAGGATTGTCTAATATGCTGATCGTAGACAAATTAAAAGGAAATTTATATACCAGAATCAAAAAACATATGACTAAAAAAAAAAATGTATTACCTTTATTATTGTGAAAACAGGGAAGCTTCACAGTCTAAAAAGAAGAATATGAAGCAAATTTATTAAGAGCATACCGACATTTAGACGCATGCAGATTCAAAAATAAGGGATGGCCATGTCCAACATGCCCAAGTTGCTGTTTTTTGTGGAAAAGATTATGAAACTATGACTGAGGTAATGAGTTTTGTCCAGGAATGGATAAAAGAGAATCCGGACAAAGTTAGATTTATGAGAATACTAAAATCCTTGTATAAACATTGATTATTACATGATGCGATAAAATATTTGCAAAGGAGAATTTATGGAATACAAAAATCAAACAGAAAATCGTGCATTTCAGGAAATGTTGCAGGCAGCAGTAAAACGATTACAAAATCGTTCCGGAGAGGAGATTGCTGCAAAAAGCGGGGCTGTTTTTCATAGCAGCCGAAATACAATTGAGATACTGAGTTTTTATGAAACGATTGAAATTCAACTTCCTGGATTTCATATTAACTCAGACATAGATGAATGGCATTATTTGATGTTGTTGCATTATCTGGATATGGCCGATGGCACAGAAGGCTCACAGAAGCTCATTACTTTTGGTAACCTGAAAGATGGATTGATTCGGGGAACCAAGTTTGACCGGACCGCAGAGCAGAAACTGGAAAAGCTTTTTGCAGGATAAAGATCCTGAGAAAATTCAGAAAGCATGTACAAGTCTGGGTGCAGAATTTATAGAGACAAAGGCGGATCTGTGTGCTGTTTTTCCAGTTCTGCCAAGATATCCGGTAACTTTAAAGATATGGTTTGCAGATGAAGAATTTCCTGCATCTGGCAAAATATTTCTTCAGGATCATGCCGATCATTATCTGAGTGTAGAAGATGCGGTAACAGTTGGAGAAATTTTGCTGCAAAAATTATCGGAAGCATCTTTTCTTCTCTCTGATCATGAATCAGAAAACTTTCCAGCCCGGATTTGATAAATTTGTCGATTACTGTCTGAATCTGTTTCCAGTCATTACAGTGATTGCGTAGCATCAGTCTGTTGATGGAAAGGCAGCCATTCATTTGAAAATAAAAACCGATTCTGCCTGTTCAAAGGTCAGGAGGCTGTGTGACATAAGCCAGGTCACATAGCCTTCTTTTGTATTTTCTGCTATTTTTTCCAGAAGAATGGGGGCAATTGCATCATCCAGAAACAGTGCCCTGTATTGTGATTCCATCTGTATTTTCTGACAGAACGGATAGGAACAGCTTTTTTTGATTTAGACAGAATAAATGATCTACAGTTGTTAACATATCCTGAGTCATATCATTAAAAATATCTGATAATACATCATAATCTCTGTAAATTTTCGTAAAACTCTTCTGCTTTAACAATTCTAAGAACGTATCTTTTATGGTTTGCCTGGTATAGCGGGTACGGCGATCTTGTTTTCTCGTTTTTCTGACATTATATACTCCTGTATTATTTGGTATCATATGATTCCTCAACAATTTTTCTGATGTGTTGAGTAGCCATACAAATCTCACAGATTGATTATTGTAATTTATATAGTAACAACTATAATGAGACTTAAAGAAAAAGTCAACAGATTGTTCAGAATTTTAGGAGGAAAAACATGGGACATGTAATTGCAGTATCAGGAAAAGGCGGCGTAGGGAAAACAACCCTTTGTGGATTGTTGATTCAATATTTATGTGAAAGCGGAAAACGTCCGGTTCTGGCCGTAGATGCAGATGCGAATGCGAATTTGAATGAAGTGCTCGGCGTGGAACCGGAGATTACACTCGGAGAACTGAGAGAAGAGATTGAGCGGGCAGGAGTTGATCCACGATATCAGATTCCCTCCGGTATGACAAAACAGGCTTATCTGGAAATGCGTCTTTCCGATGCAATTGCAGAAGAAGACCATTATGATTTGATGGTAATGGGGCGAACCCAGGGACAGGGCTGCTATTGTTTTGTAAATGGCCTTGTACAGACCCAGGTTCAGAAACTGCAAAGCCATTATCCATATATTGTGGTTGATAACGAAGCGGGTATGGAACACATCAGCAGAGGAATTCTGCCAATGATGGAAGTTGCGATTCTTGTGAGTGACTGTTCCAGAAGAGGTGTTCAGGCGGCCGGACGTATTGCAAAGCTGATGAAGGAATTAAACTTTAAACCACAGAAAACTGGATTGATTGTGAATCGTGTTCCGGATGGAAAACTGGATGCCGGAACTCTGGAAGAAATCCGAAATCAGGGACTGGAACTGTTAGGGGTTGTACCACATGATGACCAGGTATATCAGTATGACTGTGATGGAAAGCCGATCATACAGCTTCGAAAGATTCTCCTGTAAGAAGTGCACTGGAAGGAATTGTAAAGAAGTTAGGATTGTGAGCTGGAGGATTGAAAGTATGAAGATTACAGTATGTGGCAAAGGTAGCTGTGGAAAAAGTACAGAATCAGCGCTGCTTGCCAAAAGAATTTGAACGAATGGGAAAGACTGTTCTTGTAGCTGATTCTGATGAATCAAATTATGGACTGCATCGCCAACTTGGTGTAAAAGCTTCCAAGGGATTTTACAAGAGTATTTTGGTGGTAAGGAGAAAGCTTTTAAAACAATGATGGCAGGAGAGATTCTTGATACTGTGAAGTTGTCTGCATTTGCAAAAAAAGTTCTATTCGGAACCATTTACATTGAATGAGATACCCGAAGAATATATTTCACGAAACAATGGCGTGATGCTTATTTCCAGTGGAAAAATACGTCAGTCAAATGAAGGCTGTGCCTGCACAATGAATAGTATTTTAAAGCAATTTATCAAACATCTGACGGTAGGAGAAAATGAAGTTGTATTGTTGGATATGGAAGCTGGCGTAGAGCATTTTGGACGTGGTGTAGATAACAGTGTGGATTTAATCTTAATGATCGTAGATCCTTCTTTTGAATCATTGAAATTGACGAAAAAATCCAACAGCTAGGGGGACAGCATTGGGAAAACTGTATTTTTGTGTTAAATAAAGTAAATGAATTGGTTTTGCCAACAATGTTGGAGTCTATTGACGATCAGAGTAAGGTGTTGGCAGTTATTTCAACAGATACAGAAATCGCAAGAAAGGGATTGGTTGGAGATGAACTAATGATGGAAATTCCGGAAATTCATATGCTTGCAAGGAAAATTTTGAAGCAATAAATGAGAGGAAGTAATAAGAAATGAAAATAGCCGTAACAGGAAAAGGTGGTGTAGGAAAGACCACAATCGCTGCAACTCTTGCAAGATTATATGCAGATGAAGGAAAAACAGTGTATGCAGCGGATGCAGATCGGATGCGAATCTGGGACTGGCACTAGGTTTTTCAGAGGAACTGGCAGAGATTATACCAGTCAGCAAAATGAGAAAGCTGGTGGAAGAACGGACCGGAGCGGATAAAAAGCAATACATTTTACAAAATCAATCCAAAAGTTGACGATATTCCGGAGAGATATTCGAAATTTCGTAATGGTGTCAGATTATTGATTCTTGGAACAGTAGAAACAGCCGGAAGCGGCTGTGTCTGCCCGGAAAATGTAATGCTTAAACGGATCATCAACAATCTTATTCTGCACAGAGAGGATGTTGTGCTGCTGGATATGGAAGCAGGTTTGGAACATCTTGGAAGAGGGACAACAGAAGGCATGGATCAGTTTATCGTTGTGATAGAGCCAGGAGCCAGAAGTGTTCAGACTTATAGAAACGTAAAGCGTCTGGCAGAAGAACTGGGGGTAAAGAAAGTAAGAGTTGTTGCAAATAAAATCAGGGATGTAAGTGATGAAGCATTTGTGAAAGACAGAATACCGGAAAGTGATTTGCTGGGATTTGTTCATTATAATCCGGAAATTATGAATGCAGACAGAGAGGGAGTTTCTCCTTATGATTTCAGCCAGACAGCAGTAGATGAGATAAAAAAAAAATAAAAGAAAAATTAGGTTAAGAAAATAATAGAATATATACAGGAAAAAGGTGAAAAAATGGGATTTTTTTTCAGGATGTATGGATGCCAGAAGCATGACTTCAATTAAAGAAGTTAAATGTCCGAAATGTAGTGCAGATATAGAAGTATTTGTGAGAGATGGAAAAACAGTTGGCGAAAGTGTATGCGATAACTGCGGATATATGATAAAAGAAAACCAGATTATACAGCTATAATTTGTAATATTACATCCACTTAACGCAAGAAAGAAGCAGTGATATACTGAAATAAAAGTTATTTATAAAATAATAATAAAAATCTGGAACAATATTGTGTGATTGAACAGTTGCAAAGAATGCAATTGTGGAAGATGAAGAAATTTACGTAAAACAATTAACAGAGTATATCCGGAAATATCAAACGGAAAGGGGAAGATCAATAAAGGTTACGGTATTTGGTATTTGCTGCATCTCGTGCCAAAAACGGTACGAAATAATAACCATGTTATAGTAATGACAACAGGAAATGATACTTTAAAAGGACGAGAGAGTCAAAGGAGGGAAAAAAGAGAATGATCAGTGTTGAAATGGAAGATGTTCTGGCGGTATTACAATTATGCAAACCGTATATTATCGGTATTGCTGCCGCACTTGTAATTGGAATCGTAATTATGATCGCATGCCGCAGGATGTCCAGGGACAAAAGATTTCTGATAAGAGGAGAAGCTGCGATCGCAATGGTTCTTGCAGTTGTTGTCTGCGTGAATATGATCTGTTTTGGACCAATGTCTACGTTGATCGGACTGGCAACGGGAAATGGAACTTTAAGTGATGAAACAAATGAAGAAGCTGCAGGAGTAGCAGAAGAGATAATGGAAGATGGAATTGTTCTTCTGAAGAATGAAAGCCTGCTTCCTTTAAATGAAACAAAAAAACTGAATATTTTTGGCTGGGAATCTATTAATCCGGCTTACGGAGGAGCTGGTTCCGGTGGAATTAATGATCTGTATGATATTGTCAGTCTGAATCAGGGACTTGAAAATGCCGGATTTTCTATTAACCAGGAACTGGTTGATTTTTATAACAATTATGGTGCAGATAATCCGGAAATGTCTATCCAGAAACAGAGCTGGACATTACCGGAGCCACCTGTAGATACTTACAGTGATGAGCTTATTAAAAGTGCGAAAGAGTATTCTGATGTGGCAGTTGTGGTTCTTTCCAGAAAAGCAGGTGAAGGTCATAATGATATTCCTATGGATGTAAGAAAAGCAGCATATGATAATAATTCAGATGAATATGATGATTTTCCTGAGGGAGAGCATTATTTACAGCTTTCACAAACTGAGAGAGATATGGTAGATATGGTTTGTTCAAACTTTGATAATGTGATTGTGGTTTATAATGGAGCAAATCAGTTTGAACTTGGTTTCGCAGATGAATATCCTCAGATTAAATCTGTTGTATGGTGCCCCGGAACGGGAAATGTGGGATTTAATGCACTAGGTAAAGTATTTTCAGGTGAAGTCAATCCTTCCGGAAAAACACCGGATACATTTATTTATGATATGACGACTGCTCCGTGGTGGAATAATGCAGAAAAAACGGAGTATACAAATCTGGCAGATTTGGCCGTTGAAGGAATGAACGCAGGAACTGCGCAGGTGTATGCTCCGGCATTTACCAATTATGTGGAAGGTATTTATGTAGGATACAAGTACTATGAAACAGCTGTACAGGAAGGTGCGATTGATTACGACAAGACTGTACAGTATCCATTTGGATATGGTCTGAGTTACACAGAATTTGAACAGAAAATGGGTGAACTGGAGGAAAAAGACGGACAGATTTCTGTAGATGTAGAAGTAACCAACTCCGGAGATGTTGCCGGAAAAGATGTAGTAGAAGTGTATTATAAACCGCCATATACAAATGGGGGAATTGAGAAATCTTCTGCAAATCTGATCGAGTTTGCAAAAAACAAATTTACTTCAGCCAGGAGAATCTCAGACTGTTACAGTTACATTCAGTATAGAAGATATGGCCTCTTATGATGAGAATAATGCAAAAGCGTATGTTCTTGAAAAAAGGCGATTATGTGATCTCTATCAACAGCGATTCACACACTGTGCTGGATCAGAAAAACTTATACTGCAGATACTGATGTAGTATATGAGGAAGAAAATAAAAAGAGTATCAGATGATACTGCAGCAACAAATGTATTTGAAGATGCAAAAGGCGATGTGACATATCTGTCACGTGCAGATCATTTTGCAAATTATAAAGAGGCTACAGCAGAACCGGCATCTGCAGAGCTGGGTGAGCCATATGCTTCTGAATATCATCTGAACAGTAATTTTGATAAGACTACATATCTTAATGATGAGGATGTAATGCCGACAACGGGAGCAGATAACGGACTTACATTAGAGGATATGCGAGATGCTGATTATGACGATCCTCGTTGGGAAAAACTTCTGGATCAGCTTACTGTTGATGAAATGGCAAATATGATTGCAATGGCAGGTTATCAGACAGCAGCCATGGATTCTGTGGGAAAAGTGGCTACACTTGATTTTGATGGACCAGCAGCAATTAATAACAACTTTACAGGAGTTGGTTCTATTGGATTCCCAATTGAAGTTGTGGTTGCATCCACATGGAATAAGGAACTTGCACAGGCCTGGGGTGAATGCATGGGCAAGATCAGTCAGGAAATGGGTGCAGAGGGCTGGTATGCACCAGGAATGAATACTCATAGAACCGCATTTGGAGCAAGAAACTATGAATATTTTTCAGAAGATGGAATTCTTGCAGGAAATATGGGTGCAAATGCAGTAGAAGGAGCAAGAAGATATGGAGTTTATTCTTACATTAAACATTTTGCTATGTATGAAGGTAATGCCAAAATGGTAAGTGTCTGGTCGAATGAGCAGGCAATCCGGGAAATCTATCTGAAACCATTTGAAATTTCTGTAAAACAGGGTGGCGCAAATGCGGTTATGGTTTCCTGGAGTTTCCTTGGAGATAAATGGACTGGAGAATGCAGTAACCTTATGAATACAGTTCTCAGAGATGAATGGGGATTCAGGGGAATGGCGCTTACAGACTTCTTCGAAACAATGGTCATGGATTTATGAATGCAGATGCAGCTTTGGCGAATGGAGTAGATGTAATGTTGTCTACATTCAATGGAGAAGAGAACAATGTAGCCAATCCGGAACATCCAACATCTGTACTTCAGATGAGAAATGCCTGCAAAAATGTCATGTATACAGTTGTAAGCAGCTGGGCTTATGATGGAGAACACGAAGAAACAGGTATGGAAAACTGGAAAAAAGCAGGAATTGGTATCGACACTGTAATAGCCCTTTTCATGGCAGGAATGGAAGTACTGGTAATTAGAGGATATAAGAAAAGAAAGAATGCTGAATAAGGATGAAAGTGGGATGGAAAACAATTATGAAACAGTAAAAATTGGTTGAAAAGATGACAATAGAAGAAAAGGCAGCGATCCTCAGTGGAAAAACTGTCTGGCAGACCAGAGAAATTGACAGGTTTTCCATCTCGTGTTGTGCTGCTGAAACAAAGGAAAATGGCCGTCTGATTATGAGTGCTGAGGATGTATGGAATGTTTCGCTGACAGCACCAGAGGCGAATATTCTCTTGTGTGCCATTTTTTCTGTGAAAAAGAAGGTTTTCCTATGTGCAGAACCGGCAATACACTCAGGAAAAAAGACAGTCAGCTCTGTGGAGAAGAAATTTTTTGTTTTTCACAGTCCTGACAGATGCCATGAAGCATATCTCCGCTGCAATGCAGCCGGAAGCCATGATCTTTATACAAATGCTCTTTAAATTCATCCATAAAGTCACAGTCAAGATGCACAACCTTGCCACATCTGATGCATTTCAGATGTAGGTGTTCTGTGCATTTTTTTTTCTTCTCCTGCAAACTGAAACACAGCTTTATCACTGTTCAGATCCGGATATTTGATTACAATATGCTCGGCGCAAAGCTTGTCAAGATATCGGTATACAGTTGTTGTGTTTACCTTAATTCCTTCAGTTTTTTAAATATTTTTCAATATCAGCCACACTGACAGTGACAGCCTTCTGGGACTTCAAATACTCCAGAATAATCTGTCTTGTTTTTTGTAGTATAGGGTTTTCGCTCAGCCATTTTCTTTATTCCTTTCATATGTGCTTTTTTTCTATTGTATCTTTTTTATTTCGCCTAAGTCAATTATGCTCCAGAAATGCAAATAATTTGCAAATATTATTGACGGCCGGTATTCTATGCGTTATTTTAATAAACGCAAATGGTTTGCGCTTATTTTAAGCGGATGAGATAATATGCTTTTGAAATTTTATTTTCAGGCACATCAGGTTTGTGCAGAAAGGATTTTATTATGAGAAAAAATTATTAACTAGAACAGCACTTGCAGCTACAATAGCACTTGGCATTGGTTCTTTTAATCTGGCATATGCAGCAGAAACTGAGGATACTTCTTCTGGAAAAAAAATAAATGTTATGGCAAGCTTTTATCCTATGTATGATTTTGCAACAAAGGTTGGAGGGGATAAGATTGAGGTTACCAATATGGTACCTGCCTTCTGATTTGACGCAGGATGCATGGATAAATGTAACAGGTACATATCACTATGACAAACATAAAGGGATGGAAATTACTGTCACTGATATAGAAGACGCAGAGCCGTCAGAAGAGGAATATGTTTATCCTATTTATTAAACAGAGTTAGCTTGATTCAAGAAAAAACTATTTATAAGGTATATATTTTGCTCCATCAGAATGTTTGAAACAGAGCTTTGGGGCCTTTTATCTATCATTTATTAACTCCGGAAATAGAAAATAATTTTGTGTAAATGCAAACTATTTGTATTATAGATGCTGGCGGGACAGAAAAAAATGCCGTTACTGTTCACTCCGTTCACAGTAACGCGCTTCGCGATGCACAGAAATCATGCAAAGCATGATTTCGCGCCGCAACTCTCGGGTTTTCTGTGAACTTTGTTCACAAAAACACCTCGCGGAACGTTACCAGTGAACAGTATCAAAATGCCAACAATATTTGCAAATAATCTGCAATTTACATTGACCAACATCGAATAAAAGCGTACAATGCGATATTGGCAGAAATATTAATCTGGAAGGAGAAAATAAATTCAATGAAATTTTGTCTATCTCATAAAAAATATCTTTTAGCTGGCATTTATATTATCTGTGTTATATTTACCTGTTTTAATGCCAGATTCTATCACACTCCTCTGGCAAAAATATGTTCTGTATCAGAAATGGAAACCATGAGCAGAGAAGGAACCAGGGGCTCAAAAGAACACTATTATTATACTCAGAAAATTACGGCACGGATATTGAACGGTGCATATAAAGGAAGAAATTACACTTTCTAACGAATACACTTCTTCACAGGTTCAGACGCAGAAATACCATAAAGGAGATACGGTACTTCTGAATGGGTCAAAAGACAGACCTGGAAAAACTATACGTTCTGTAAAACGTGACATCTATCTGGTCGTACTGGTGGGTGGTCTGATTATTCTTCTGATCTATATTACGAGAAAACAGGGGGGTTATACGATCGTATCAGTGATACTGAATACATTGATTTTTGCGTACGGATTTCAACTGTTGGGAGATGGAAAGAATATTCTGAGAATATGTAATGTAATTGCACTTCTTTTTTCGATAACAACTCTGATCTGTCTGAATGGAATCCACAGAAAAACATGGGCTGCTGTTCTTTTCGACTTTATGTGTTCTTTTCCTGATTATGATGCTGTTTGATTTTTCTATTCACAGGTATGGAGATTTAGATTATTCTAATCTGGAATACCTTGGAAGCATGAGTAATTCAGCCGACATATTCTGGACAGATATTATGCTGACAGGGCTTGGAGCGATTATGGATGTAACAGTCACTATAAGTGCAGCAACTGGTGAAATTGTTCGCAAAAATCCATCAGTTTCTATAAGAAAGCTGATACATTCGGGAAGGGAAATCGGATATGATATTATGGGAACCATGATAAATGTACTGCTGTTTGTTCTGGCAAGCGGCATGATTCCCATGTTTATACTTAAGATGAATAATGAGATCAGATTTATAACGCTTGTCAGATATCACATTCCATATGATATCTGTCGCTTTCTGATAGAAAGTATTGGAATAGTGTTGGCAATACCAGTATCTGTTTTTATTGCTTCAGCTATTATGAAAATACCATCACTGAAAAGGAGTGGAAAATAATGATTCTTTTTCTTACATTAGTGCTGCTTTTTTGATGATTACAATTGGAGGAGAACGTGGAGCTGTTTCAATCATGGCACTGGCAGGTAATATTATTATTCTGTTTTTTTCGGTTATATTGATGTCTGCCGGTTTTCCTGTACTGCTCCTGATATTGGTGGCAGGTGCAGGTGTCTGTTATATTTCTCTGTTTTATCAGAACGGAAATAATGTCAAAACGCGAGCTGCCTTTCTGGCTACACTGTTTGTAATGCTGATTCTGTTTATTCCGATTTTTGCTATTACGTGGAGAACAGGAAGCTATGGCTTAAATGAACTTCAGATTTCAGAAGAGGATTTTATGTACTATTACAACACAGATATCAGTATTAATATGCTTCATGTGGCTGTTTTTTGTAAGTGTTTTTCAGCACTCTGGGAGCTGTCATTGATACTGCACTGTCTGTGACGTCATCTGTATATGAAGTCTGGACTCATAAAAACAGTCTGGTAGAGAAAGAACTTACTTCAACAGGGTATCAGGTGGGGAAAAGAAATTATAGGCACAACAGTAAACACGTTGCTTTTTGCATATCTTGGAGGGAGTATTTTATTGTTTTCCTATGTGCAGACACAAAATATAGTCTGGAAATCATTCTCAATTCCAGATTCCTCTTTCAGGATGTTGCGATTATGCTATTTGGTGCTATTGCCTGTCTTGTTGCAGTTCCAGTATCAATTAAATGCATTATCTGGCAGATCAGATATATTAATCCAGATAAAAAAGCAATTAAACGCTTAAATTATATGGTAATCAGAAGATGGGAATTTTATATATAGTGATGTCACTGATAAGAGAGATGCCGGTTGTGTGTAAGATTCTTGCATAATGGTATCTACTTATCGTCAGTAAGCTGAATAGAAATAAAAATTACCATATATTTCGTCAGATTATACAGAAAAATGGAAATTTTGAACCGCAAAAATTACAATTTGAAATTAATCAAATATTGTAATCAGCCTATGATTATGGCATAATGATTAAGGATATGTAAAAATTGAGAAAAATCCACGTTAACAAAAGAAAATACTTTGAAAAGAAAGGTCGCCTCTGCAGAATTGGCAGAGGGAAACGACAACAGAGGATTAGAACATGGCAATTTTTTCAATGGTTTTATCTTTGCTGTGCGGAGTATCATTTTTCCTTTTGGAATGTCGCTGATGGGAGACGGACTGAAATCCGTTGCTGGTAATAAGCTGGAAGCATTCCTTTACAAAATGACCAATACCCCGCTGAAGGGAGTAGCACTTGGAACAGGTGTTACCAGTGTAATCCAGTCATCATCCGCCACTACCGTTATGGTAATCGGTTTTGTAAACTCCGGTATGATGAAGCTGAAACAGGCAATTGGTATTATCATGGGCGCAAATATCGGAACCAGTATTACAGGATGGATTCTGTGTCTGTCTTATATCCAGGGCTCCGGTGGAATTGCAAGTATTCTTTCTACAGCCACTATTTCAGCAGTAGTTGCTGTAATCGGTATCATGCTTCGTATGGTCTGTAAGAGATCTGTATACCGAAATATTGGAAACATTATGCTGGGTTTTGCCATTTTGATGAATGGTATGCAGATGATGAGTGGAGCAGTTTCTCCTCTTCGTGAAAGTCCTGTATTTATTGATATGCTGACAATGTTTTCCAACCCAATTGCAGGTATTCTGGTAGGTATTGCATTTACCGCAGTGCTTCAGAGTGCATCTGCAACAGTTGGTGTGCTGCAGGCTCTTTCCGTAACCGGAATCCTCACCTTTGCAAGTGCATTTCCAATTGTTCTTGGTATCGGTGTTGGTGCTGCATGTCCGGTACTGATCTCTGCAGTTGGAGCGAATAAGAACGGTAAGAGAACAGCGCTTGTATATTTGCTGAATGACTTATTCGGTCTGATTTTGTGGTCTATTATCTTCTATACCGCAAATGCTATCGTGCATTTTGGATTTTTGGATATGATCATGACTCCGGTATCCATCGCATTTTTGAACACCATTTTCCGTGTGGCTACCGTTGTGGTGCTTTTCCCGTTTATTTCCAAGCTGGAGAAACTGGTTTGCTATCTGGTTAAGGACAGCGCAGAGGAGCTGGAGGACGAGGCAGACTGCGATCTTCTGGAAGAGCGTCTGTTAAATTATCCTGCACTTGCAATTGGACAGTGTCATCGTGCTATGAATGGTATGGCCAAGAAGCTTCGTAAGAATGTAAACAGAGCTATGAACCTTCTGAATGATTATCAGCAGGATAAATATGACAAGGTACAGCGTAAGGAAGACCTGATCGACAAATATGAGAGCCGTCTTGGAGAGTATCTGATCCAGCTCACCAAACGTGAGATGAACACCGCCCAGACGCGCCAGACCTCCCCTTTATCTGCACACTATCAATGACTTTGAGAGAATTGGCGATCACGCTTCCTACATCGCACATATGTCCAACGAAATGCATGACAACCACACGAATTTCTCTCAGACAGCATGGGATGAGCTGAATGTAGTCATGGATGCAGTCCGTGAGGAAATCAATGTGACCTGCAATGCATTTATGAACGATGACAGAGAAGCCGCACAGCGTGTTGCGCCACTTGGCGTGGTAATCACCAGACTTTGTGATGAACTGAAGATGCGCCATGCAGAGCGCCTCAGCCAGGGCAAATGCGGACTGGAAGAGGGAACTGTGTTCAGCGATATTCTGAACAGCTTTGGACGTATTGCTTCCCACTGTGCAAGTGCTATGACAGCACTTATGAAAAGTGGGGAAGAGACAACCGATATCCACATTCACAACTCCAGAATTTATCCTACAGACAGTCTGGAATATTACACTTATTTTAAGGAATACAGACAGAAGTATGATATTGGCACAGAAGTGGAGCATAAGCTGAGTATGGAGCCGGAAGAGGTTGAATAAATAATTTTTAAGATAAAAACACCGTCAGATGAAAATTCGCAGATAAAATGCGAAAGTCACCTGGCGGTGTTTTTTATGCAGCAGGGTTCTTTATGGAAAAATTAATACCCTGGATTAATTAAAAAACAATATGAAAAAAAGAACAAAATGCTCTAAAAAATAATTCCAAACTCTCTCCACTCAGCCGAAACAAAGAATTAGGCATCCGTGCAAAAAAATAAAAATGTAAGTATTTTTTATTCTTTTTCAAAAAAAACGTGTTTATCAGAGCTGAGACACGTATAGTTTATGTATGGTTTATACTGTGGGAGTCTGAAGCACCAGTTATTTCGATGGAGTGTGAACAGGATGTGATGCGGCTGCCTCTTTTTGGGCTGTTTTCGCATCCTCAATGATATCAGGGTTATTGGGTACGTATTCTACTATATCATCCAGATCACAGTTAAGAACAGTGCATATTCGGTCTAATGAAAAGATTTCTACATTTTCATTGTCCCGAAGTCTGCGCAATAACCTTTTTTCGATTCCACACTCATTAATGAGATAGTACTGTGAAATATGGCGTTTTTTTTCAATGTCTCCCAGAATCTGTCGTATTTTATCATCACTCAAATTCCTGTCCATTTTGTTCTTGCCATATCTCTATTATGGGTTTAAAATGAAAAACATAACAGGGTGATTATAGTCACCCTATCTGGGAGGACTAAGATATGCGAAAAGGATTAAAAATAGCAGGTTCCACTGTATTTGCAGCTGCATTGTCTTCGTGTCTGTTTTACTGTATGGTAGCAGGGGCGAAATCTGGCGCTGTGGTATATGTGGTCATGGCTGCACTGTTGTCTGTTATTATTTCGGTAACTCTGTGTGCAGGGTTTCATTATATCCGCCATCTTCAGAAGCTTTTGAAGGAGCTCAGTGAGAAGTAGTTTTTATATAAGAAGTAGTAAACAGTGGAAGTACGATTTAGATCGTGTTGTTGTATAAGGGAAACAATAATCAGAAAGAGCTGGCGACAATAGGTATCAGGAATAATAGAACAGCTGTGATGGATGGAAAATCTGTCAGAGCTGTTCTTTTGTGCCATAATAAAAAGGACATAATAAAAAGGCGCTGGCATTTAAGCCAGCACCCTTTAAAGCAACAGAGCTGTATAAGCGGATTATTTCTCAACCAGAAGTGATTTACCAGTCATCTCAGCTGGCTGCTCCATACCCATAAGCTGGATCAGAGTCGGGATGATGTCTGCCAGGCAGCCGTTCTCACGAAGAGTATATTTCGGGTCTGCATTAACCAGAATGAACGGTACCGGGTTAGTTGTATGAGCTGTCCATGGCTCACCTGTTTCATAATTTACAAGCTGCTCTGCGTTACCATGGTCAGCGCAGATAAAGAGCTGTCCGTCAACCTCTTTGATTGCCTCTACAGCCTTTCCTACGCACTCATCAACAGCCTCAACAGCTTTGATAGCTGCAGCTTCAACACCTGTATGACCAACCATATCCGGGTTTGCAAAGTTGATGATGATCACATCATATTTCTCAGATTTGATTGCTGCAACAAGCTTCTCGCATACTTCCGGAGCGCTCATCTCTGGCTGCAGGTCGTAAGTCGGAACCTTCGGGGACTTCACAAGGATTCTGTCCTCGCCCTTGTTTGGCTCCTCAACGCCACCGTTGAAGAAGAAGGTTACGTGAGCATATTTCTCTGTCTCAGCGATACGTGCCTGAGTCATGTTGTGAGCTGCAAGGTACTCGCCGAATGTGTTGTGAAGCTGAACCTTGTGGAATGCAACCAGCTTATTTCCGATGGTGTCATCGTAATCTGTGAAGCATACATATGTGAGGTCAAGGCGTTTCTCTCTCGCGAAACCTGTAAATTCGTCATCGCAGAATGCTCTTGTGATCTCACGTGCACGGTCAGGACGGAAGTTGAAAAATACAACAGAATCTTTATCAGAAACAACGGCAACTGGTTTTCCATCTTTCTCAATGACTGTTGGAAGAACGAATTCGTCTGTCTTGCCGTCGTCATAGGATGCCTGTACAGCCTCAGCTGCGTCGGTTCCCTTTAACACCCTCGCCCTTGGTAAGTGCGTTGTAAGCAAGCTCAACACGATCCCAGCGGTTGTCACGGTCCATTGCATAATAACGTCCGGAAACAACACCAATCTCACCTACGCCAAGTTCATCCATCTTCGCCTGAAGCTGCTGGATATATCCTTTTCCGGAAGCTGGAGGGGTGTCACGTCCATCCAGGAAGCAGTGTACGTAAACTTTCTTGAGTCCCTCTCTCTTTGCCATCTCAAGAAGACCAAAAGGTGAGTAATGTGGCTGTGTACACCACCATCAGAAAGAAGACCCATGAAGTGGATCGCGGAATCATTTTCTTTGGCATTCTTCATAGCTGCAAGAAGTGCTTCATTTTTGAAGAAGTCTCCGTCCTGAATCTCTTTGGTGATTCTGGTAAGTTCCTGATATACGATACGGCCGGCGCCCATGTTCAGATGCCCTACTTCAGAATTTCCCATCTGTCCGTCAGGAAGTCCTACCGCCATCCCGCTTGCATTTCCCTTTACAAAAGGATACTCTGCCATCAGCTTGTCCATGACAGGTGTGTTCGCTTCGTATACAGCGTTTGCGTCATGTCTGTCATTGAGTCCGTATCCATCAAGGATCATTAAAACTGTTGGTTTTTTGCTCATAATGTTCTCCTTTATATGATAAAATTTCCCTTTTGTTGTTCCTTATATATAGTATCAAAAATCTGGGATTTTTCAATCACAATTTTTTTTTTTATTTCTGGAAACTATTTTTAGCAGTATTTACTATGGGAGTTCTGATGAGAAAGAATCCTGCCTTGGCAGGCTTTTTTATATAACAGCTTATTACACAAAAAAGGCACGAACGAATCGTGCCTTTGACTGTATGTTTAAGATAAACATATGTGCAATATAATTTTGATTTTTCTAATTACTTCCTATAAACTCGGATAGTCTTTGAAATACGCTTTACCGAAGACTTATTGGAAAGCTCCTGTACCGCTGTCTTAAAGTCACCCTCACGAACCTTGGAAGTGATCACAACAACCTCTGCAAGATGGTCGTCCTGATTCTGGCTGTCTTTCTGGATGATCTGGGCAATGCTTACGTGATATTTGGCGAAAACCTCCGTCATTTCAGCAAGCACACCACAGCGGTCTTCTACATGAAGGCGAAGGAAGTAACGGTTGTAGGTATCTTCCATTTTTTCACAGGAAGCTGTTTATAGCAGGTGCATCCGATACGGCCGCAGCAGCCTGCTTCCATATTGCGCACAATATCAAAAAGATCTCCTACAACAGCGCTTGCTGTCGGAAGCTCACCTGCGCCACGACCATAGAACATGGCATTTTCCACTGCATCACCATTGACAAATACTGCATTATAGGAATCATTTACAGTTGCAAGCGGATGATCATTTGGAATCAGCATCGGGCAGACGTAAGCTTCTACACCGGACTCAGTATTGCGGGCAACACCAAGAAGCTTGATGGCACAGCCCATCTCTTTTGCATAGCGGATGTCCTTGGCGGAAATTTTTGTGATTCCTTCGATATAAACATCATCAAAGACCACTCTGGAATTAAAAGCAACGCTGGCGAGAATAGCCACCTTGCGTCCTGCATCAAGTCCATCAATATCCTGTAGGATCCGCTTCTGCATAGCCAAGTTCTGTGGCAAGTGCCAGTGCATCTTTAAATTCCATATTCTCCTGGGACATTTTTGTGAGGATGAAGTTGGTAGTACCGTTTACAATACCCATAACCTCACTCATGTGGTTGCCTGCCAGGCACTGCTTCAAAGGACGGATAATAGGTATTCCGCCTGCTACAGCTGCTTCAAAGAGAAAATCCACATGGGAAGCTCTGGCTGTGTCCATAAGTTCTTTTCCGTGGACGGCAATCAGATCTTTGTTTGCTGTTACTACGTGCTTGCCTGCGTGAAGAGCATCCAGAATATAGGTTCTGGCAGGTTCGATTCCGCCGATCAGTTCGATTATAATGTCAATGGAAGGATCTGCTTTAATATCCTCCCAGCTATTGGTAAGGACAGCCGGATCATCCACCTTGCCAGCTGCCTTTTCCAGGTTGCGGACAAGTATTTTGCGTATTTTAACCTTGCAGCCGATTTTGGCTGTCATTTCTTCTTCCTGGTTCTTCAGAACCTTGTAAACACCGGTTCCAACTGTTCCAAGCCCAAGCAGGGCTGCGTTTATAACTTTTTCTCCCATGGGGAACTCCCTTCTTAAAAATAGTAGTGCTGCCGTTTGATCGTGGTTCCCGTTCATAGTCTGGCAGCAGATATAAACGTAAGCGCGAAAAAGACAGATGTCTTTCATACGTTAACATTTCGTTATGTGGTTCTTATAGTATGGCAGAAAATGGTTTTTGTCAAGCGCTTAAAATAATACAATCCTATGGACTGCGTTCACAAATAAACACCTCGGGGAACAGCACCTGCTGAATAGTTGCAAAATAATAAAAAAAGGGGCTTGAAAGTAGAAAAAATATCGCCTATAATCCCTCTCAAACGATATTTTTTCTTATGGAGGAAAACTGAATATGCAGACAGATATGACTGTGGGAAAGCCCATGAAAATGCTGTTGAATTTTACTATTCCTGTATTTCTGGGAAATGTTTTTCAACAGCTGTACAGTATGGCAGATGCAGTTATTGTTGGAAAGTTTGTTGGAACCAAGGGGCTGGCAGCGGTAGGCGCTACTGGAACCATTACGTTCCTTATTATTGGATTCCTGATGGGGGTTACAACAGGAGTTACAGTTCTTACCTCTCAGAAGTTCGGAGCAGGAAGAATGGATGAGATGCGTAAGACGGTTGGTAATGCAGCAATTCTTTCAGCTGTGATCGCAGTTGTTATGACTGCAGTAAGCATGTTGGGAATGCACAGGCTTCTTGTATTCATGCATACACCTGAAGATATTTTTGATGGTGCATATGGTTATATTATGATCATCTGTGCCGGAATTTTTACCCAGGTATTGTATAATCTGGTGTCCAGTATCTTAAGGGCACTGGGAAACAGCAAAACGCCTCTTTACTTTTTTTGATTCTGGCGGCAGGACTGAATATTGTACTTGACCTTGTATTTATTATCTTTTTTCACTGGGGAGCGCCGGGAGCTGCCTGGGCTACCGTTATTTCACAGGGAGTGTCAGGAGTTCTTTGCCTGATTTATATGTGGAAGGCCGTGCCGGAACTAAAGATGAAAAAAAGAAGACTGGTATTTTAACCGTGATATTGCCGTAAAACAGATCAGTGTGGGAATTCCCATGGGACTGCAGTATTCCATTACAGCCATTGGAGGCATGATGGTACAGAGTTCTTTGAATATACTTGGCTCTTATGCAGTTGCGGCCTTTACAGCAGGCTCTAAGATTGATAATATCTTTACCCAGGCATTTGTAGCTATAGGAACTACAATGTCTACATATAGTGCACAGAATGTTGGTGCGCGTAAGCTGGACCGTGTGCGCCAGGGGTTCCGGTGTGCAGATGTGATCGGCTGTGCATATGCTGTTGTTGTAGGATTCGTCCTGTTTTTTGTGGGAAAAAATTTTTCTTATCTGTTTATCTCTGATAATGCAGAGGCGGTGATCCCTATGGTGGATACATATCTTCGCTGTGTTGGAATGTTTATGATTCCCCTTTATGTGGTCAATTGTTACCGTAATGGCTTTCAGGGAATGGGATATGGGCTTCTTCCTATGCTCTCAGGCGTGGCAGAGCTTATTGGAAGAGGTGTGATGGCAGTTGTTGCAGCAGATGCCAGAAGTTATACAATGGCATGCATGGCCAGTCCATTTGCATGGATTGTAGCAACAGTCCTTCTTATTGTACTTTACTTCTATGTGATGAAGGATATGAAGAGAAAATTATGTCTGCAGTGAAAGCCAGGATTACAAATCCGTAAACGTGATTTAATAAAATGAATCTGTTATAGACTGTTGAGGATGAAAAAAGGTCGATTGCAATCCGAGTTTCCAGTTTGAAAGGGTAACTTCCACATATTCTTTCGGAAGAATTAACTTCCACGGATAAGCTCTTGGGGTGGAAGTTTGAATTGCAATTAACATTAAAGGGATTCTTTGAAGGAAATATACATTTTAAGATACAAAATGGAAAATATATGTTATAATACAACAAGGTTTCGCCATTAGATGGAGAAGCCTTGTTTAAACAGTGTTTTTATCAGAGGAGAGTTTTATACATGAGTAAGGACAACAAGCATACTCAGGGAAGTCCGGGAGACTTTGAAGATAAAATAGATTCGGCGATGGCAGGTCTTGAAGCAGATCTGGACGAAGAATTCCACGGCGCAGACTTTTTATGATGAGGATGACCAGGAGAGCGATTTTGATTCCTGGGAAGGCGAAGACGATTCCGATGCAGAAGAACTGGCTGAGCAGGATTCTGAAGAGGAGTATCCAGAGGAAGAAGAGTACGACCAGGATGAGGCAGAGCTGGCATCGGACGAAGAGGACTTCTGGGACGAGGAAGAGACAGAATCTGAAGAAGAGAATTCAGAGGAAGAAGATTCAGAGGACGCTGAATCTGCAGATGAACCGGAAACATCTGAAAAAGAGCTTCAGGTGGAAATTATTCCGCCCTATTCCAATAAAGGCAGAAAGCACCGAAGAAAAGACTCTGCCGGTGCTGTAGCACCTGACCAGCCTGAGAAGCAGACTTCTAAGAAATCTGCCAGACCGTCTCCGAAGCCGGCAGCCAGATCTGCCCGTCCGACGAAGATTTCCTATGTTCCTATTACCGATGAGGAACTGGACGAGAAGATCATCCCTGTTCCCAGGAAGAAGCATAAGGGACTTAAAGTTACGGGAATTGTGGCAGCTATTCTTGCGGTGACAGCAGGATGCGCTTATGGAGCAGTGAGTTACTATTATGCAGACAGATTCTTTGAAGGAACCTATATTAACGGAATCAACTGTTCCAATAAGACTGCCTACGAGACAGAGCAGCTGATTGCAAGCAATGTAGAGGATTATTCCATTGAGATTACTGCGAGAAACCAGGAGCCGCAGGCCATCAGCGGAAACCAGATCAATTACCGCTATGTGTCTGACGGAGAAGTTCTGGATCTTTTGAAGCAGCAGAAGCCATATGAATGGGTAAAGGGTTTCATGGAGACCAGAAGCTATACCACCCAGGAGAATGTGACTTTTTGATAAGAGTCTGCTTCAGAGTGAAGTAAAGGAATTGAAGTGTGCACAGGCAGAGAACCAGGTTGAGCCGGAGAATGCATATGTGGCGCTTGAGGGAAGCGAGTTTACTATTGTTCCTGAGACTGAGGGCAGCAAGCTGAAGGTGAAGGAAGCCTATAAGGCGCTGGACACCGCCATTTCCGGAAGCCAGACATCCATTGATCTGGGAAGTACGCCGGATGTATATGCAGTGGCAGCAGTGACCAGCGATGATCCCACCCTTCAGGCCACCAGGGATGCTTATAATAATTATACCAAGGCCAGCATTACCTATACATTTGGAGATCAGACAGTCACTCTTGACGGAAACACCCTTAAGGAATGGCTGCAGTTTGATGATAAGGGACAGCTGGTGCAGGATGATGCTTCCTTTACCCAGCATATCAAGGATTTTGTGGCACAGCTGGCAAGTGAGCATGATACAGTTGGAACAACACGTTCCTTTAATACGACCAGTGGCCGTACCGTTTCTGTTTATGGCTCTGCATATGGCTGGAAGATCGATCAAGACGCAGAAGCAGCACAGCTGACAGAAGAGATCCGTACAGGCACCCAGACTACACGGGAACCGGTATATTCCATGAGAGCCAATTCTTATGGATATAATGATATTGGAAGTACCTATATCGAGGTAGATTTGAGTAGTCAGCATATGTACTATTACCAGAATGGCAGCATCATCTTTGACTCTGACATTGTTTCCGGAGATATCCGTTATGATGACAGAGCCACACCTCCTGGAATCTTCACCTTGTACTATAAGAAGAGTCCGGATGTGCTTCGTGGAGAGAAGAAGCCGGACGGCACTTACGAGTACGAAACCCAGGTTACCTACTGGATGCCGTTTAACGGCGGAATTGGTTTCCATGACGCTACCTGGCAGGCATATTTCGGTGGTGACCGCTATACCTACGCCGGATCCCATGGATGTATCAATATGCCGCTGGATGCAGCTGCTACTCTGTACAGCATTATTGATACCAATGTGCCGATCGTGTGCTTCTACTAAAAGATCATTTATCTGACCGAAAATTTCAGTGAGCAGTAACAATTAGTTTTTGGTCATTGAGTACGAACAAACACGCTCTAGATGTATGAAAAAGACAGCTGCATGTCTTTGAAGCTACGGATAGCAGAACAACACAAAAGAAGTGGAGAATAAGTTAATATGAATATGGATTCATTTGATATGATACTGACTATAGCAGCTCTTGTAATGGGAGTTATGCTTCTTACCGGTCATGGAGATGTTCTTATGAAAGGCGGAAATGCCGCTGAGCGTAAGAAGCTTTACGATGACAAAAAGGTCCAGTTGGTTTCCGGCGTGACCTTGCTCCGTTTCGGAATCCTCACCGGTCTGGATATTGTGGTCAAGAGCTATGTATACGATATCATTTATCTGGCAGCAGTAATTGTTATCTTCATTATCATGGTAGTAGTGATTCGCAAGAAATGTAAGAAATGAGATGAAAAAAGAAGCACTTGTATATCTGGAAATTGATATACAGGTGCTTCTTTTTGTAATCCAGATATTGAGTTGTGCTAGATCGTATTTGAAAAATCATTCCCGCAATCTGTTGTTGAATAACTGTGTGTCGCATTCTCGTTACTTCAGTGACGAGTCAGGCGCACTATTTTTTTGAAAAGTAAGGACTGCTAATAAAAATATGTATAAATAATTAGAATAATTTCAACAAATCCGCCGGCTTCTCAATCACATAATCCGGTGTATCTACCTGTCCGAATCCATAGGAAGCAAATACAAATGGTACCCCTGCCTCCTGACATGCCTGATAATCTCCGAAGGTGTCTCCTACATAAACAGGTGCTTTCAGCTGATATTTCTTAGCGATAGAACGGATATTAGCTGCCTTGGCTTCCCCTGCTGTCTCCAGGACACAGATGACCTGTGAAGTATTTTCCCAGCCCTGTTTTCTCAAAAACAAGCTCAATATATCCAGCCTGGCAGTTGCTTACTACAAAAAGCGGGTAGCGCTTGTTAAGCTCCTTCAAAGTTTCTTCCAGTCCGTCGTAAACAGGTGCGCCCATCGCACGCAGCAGATCGTGCTCAGCCTGGCAGCAGATATCGATAACCCGAAGCTGTTCCGCTTTGGTCTGTTCTGGAAGGATTGCCTTCGCAATATCCGGGAGAAGTCTGCCAAACAGCCCTTTCAGCTGATCAGCTGTCACACGGACATCAAGATTCTCTTTTTTTCTAAAGCCTTATTCCACGCCATAGCTACAACGTCGGTGGAGTTCCATATAGTTCCGTCAATATCAAAAATAATACTGTCCATTTGAGGTTTTTAGTCCTTTCTGGTGTGCTTAAAATTCTAAAATTACTTCTTTTCTCATTCTGTTTTGCAACCTGACGGTTTCTATTCTATATAGGAAAATCAAAAAAATCAATCTCCTAATATGGGATTTTTCAATTTTAACTGGCTTTTTTGCCGATTTTATGTTATGATAGGAAAGGTGACTGTTGCTTTTGAACTATTGGTCAGTTTTATATTGCGGTGAAATAGTTACATTATTTCTTAAGACTGTCATTGAAGAAAGCCTTTTTCAGACACGTTTTGGGAGTCAGGCAGCAGCACGAGGTGAACTATGAAATACGAAAATATTACAGAAGGCCGTTTCCTGGATCGTCCGAACCGATTTATCGCACATGTAGAGATTGCGGGACAGACAGAGACGGTTCATGTAAAGAACACAGGCAGATGCAGGGGAGCTTTTGATTCCTGGTGTTCAGGTTTTTCTGGAAAAGAGTAGCAATCCGGCGAGAAAGACAGCCTATGATCTAATCTGCGTAAATAAAGGCAGGGGCCTGATTAATATGGATTCTCAGATTCCCAATAAAGCCGCCTTGGAATGGGTAAGGGCAGGACATCTTTTCCGGAGGAAGTGCAGGTAACTCCTGAGAAAACTTATGGAAATTCCAGATTCGATCTGTATGCCTGTTCAGATAAGAGAAAGGCTTTTATTGAGGTCAAGGGTGTAACCCTGGAAGCAGACAATATTGCCCGTTTTCCAGATGCTCCTACTGCGAGGGCGTGAAGCATCTGGAAGAGCTGATCCATTGTATGAGGGAAGGATATGAGGCTTATCTGCTTCTGGTGATCCAGATGAAGGGAATTACAAGATTTGAACCAAACTGGGATACGCACCGGGAATTTGGGGAAACCTTACAGAAAGCGAAAAAGGCAGGGGTGCATATTCTGGCCTATGACTGTCTGGTAGAGCCAGACGGGATGGAAATACAGAATCCAGTGCCTGTGTGTTTGGAGGAAACTAGATGACAGATGAGTTTATACAGCCTCTTCTTGCCTGGTATGATGAGAACAAAAGGATTTTGCCCTGGAGGGATAAGCACAACGCCTATTACACCTGGGTATCCGAGATTATGCTCCAGCAGACCCGCGTGGAAGCTGTAAAGCCCTATTTTGAAAGATTTATCAGGGAACTGCCGGATATCCGGGATCTGGCAGCCTGTCCGGAGGAAAAGCTGTTAAAGCTGTGGGAAGGTCTTGGATACTATAGCCGTGTGCGGAACATGCAGCTGGCAGCCAGGGAAATGGTAGAAAAATATAATGGCAGACTTCCCGAAGACTTTTCCCTTCTTATCTCGTTAAAGGGGATAGGAAGTTACACTGCAGGAGCTATCGCTTCTATAGCGTATGGCATTCCGGTGCCAGCCGTAGATGGAAATGTTTTCCGTGTAGTCACCAGAATGACGGAAGATTCGGAAGACATTACCAGACCTGCATTTCGCAAAAGACAGAAAGCGCATTGCAAGAAATTATCCCGAAAGACCGTCCAGGTGATTTTAACCAGGCAATGATGGAGCTTGGAGCAGTAGTGTGCGTCCCCAACGGACAGCCCAAATGCGACCTTTGTCCGGTGAGAGGCTTTTGCCAGGCGGGACTTCACGGCACTATGGAAAAGTTTCCGGTGAAAGCACCAAAGAAGCCAAGAGTGGTGGAAGAGCGAACCGTTCTGGTTATTCAGGATGGAAGCTGCACTGCGATCCGCAAGCGGCCGCCGAAAGGCCTCCTTGCCGGATTATACGAGCTTCCAAATACAGAAGGATACCTGAACCGTGAGGAAGCCCTGGAATACGTGAAAGAGCTTGGCGCAGAGCCCTTATATATAGAAGAACTGCCAGATGCCAGGCATATTTTTTTCCCACATTGAGTGGCGGATGAAAGCGTACCGGATCCGCGTGTCCTCCCTGGAGCAGACACATGTCCCGGGAATTCTTTTTGCAGATAAAAAGAATCAGAGAGAAACTACGCCATACCTTCTGCGTTTGGCGCTTATGAAAAATATATGTAATGGTTCAGCTGGAGTTTTTGAGAACATAATTCAAAAAGAAAATACATCACAAGGTGCGTAATTTTAAAATACAGAATCGTTACACTACATGAGGAGGAAAATAAATGAAATTACTGAGCATAGCAATTCCATGTTATAATTCTGAAGCTTATATGGAGAATTGTATCAAATCCCTTTTACCAGGCGGAGATGAAGTAGAGATCCTTGTAATTGACGATGGATCAAGGACAGAACAGCCGAGATCGCAGATGAATACCAGGAGAAATATCCAGGCATTGTCCGCGCCATCCATCAGCCAAACCTTGGCCACGGCGGCGCCGTAAACACCGGTATCCACAATGCCCAGGGGCTCTATTTCAAGGTTGTAGACAGCGATGACTGGGTAAATGAAGAATCCTACAAAGAGATCCTGAAAACTCTGGAAGAGCTGGTAAAAGGCTCCAAAACAGTTGACCTTCTCATCAGTAACTTTGTATACGAGAAACAGGGTGCGACCCGCAAGAAGGTTATGCAGTACCGTCACTGCCTGCCAGTGAACCAGATTTTCACCTGGAATGAAGTAGGTCACATGCCAAAGGGAAAATATCTTCTCATGCACTCCATGATCTACCGCACCCAGCTTCTCCTTGAGTGCAACCTGACTCTGCCGGAGCATACCTTCTACGTAGATAATATTTTTTTTTGCCTTTGATCCGCTGCCGTATGTACAGAACATGTACTACCTGGATACCAATTTCTACCGTTACTTTATCGGCCGCGATGACCAGTCCGTAAACGAGACAGTTATGATCCGCAGAATCGACCAGCAGCTCCGCGTAAATAAACTGATGGTAAATTCCTACACCAGCTGCGGCAGCATGAATAAACGCACCAGAGCCTACATGATCAGTTATCTGGATATTATTACTACCATTTCCTCCATTATGCTGATCCGCTCCGGCACAAAGGAAGCTCTCGACAAGAAGAAGGAGCTTCTGGAATATATCCGCTCCACGAACCGTGCCCTCTACGGAAAACTTCGCCACAGCCTCATGGGTAACTTCATGAACCTTCCAGGCCGCGGCGGACGTAAGGTGTCTGTAGCTGCATACAAGCTTTTGCCAGAAGTTCTACGGATTTAACTGATTAATGATCAGGGCGTTCTGGAGACTTTTTGAAAAATCATTCCTGCAATCTGTACGCCCCACTTTGCGGCATATTTTATCTATATTCGGTTGTCGCCGCCCGTATTTTTGTTAAAAAAAACGCGCCTTCCCATTTCTGGAAGTGCGCGTTTTGTTTAATAATGTTTCCTGCGATTATTCCGTCCAATTCTCTCTACTGCCATGCCACTTGCTTCTTCTCCCGCCTTCTGCGGATAGAAAAACAGATATCCAAACAGCGCCAGCGTAGCACCACAGCACACATCAATTACGGAATGCTGCTTCAGGAACATAGTAGACATGATAATAAGTAATGTAAGAACCAATGATCCATACCTTACCCCTTTGTGGTCTCTCAGCGCCTCACAATTGGTAAGTGACATATGAACTGCCAGAGAATTAAACACATGAATACTTGGCAGAACATTGGTCGGTGTATCCGTCCGATACAGCCATCTTACCATATCTGTAAACACGTTTTCCCTTGGAAACTCCGATGGTCTTAAGTGCAGTACATTTGGATATGCATAAGACACGATCAGGAAAAAACAGTCATACCCATCATCATATTGAAAATCAACTGATAATATTCTTTTTTTTATTCTTGTTCCTGAAGATAAAGTATAAAACTGTGAGAATCTGATACGGAAACCATAATAGATAGGGGACAATAAAATACTCACAAAATGGTATGTAATCATCAAAAACAGTGTCGATCACATGAAATCCCCATACCGGCCTGCACTCCAGATACTCAAAAAAAAGCATATAAACAATGGCATACGCAAGTATGATCAGACCATGCCTGTATTTTTTTATAAATTGTACCAAGTCTTTTTCCTCCTTTTTTCCAATCTGGGTTACCGGTCTTGTAATTCCGGATCCCCCAAATCGTGAGAGATTATACCACAGGTAAAATGATTTTTTAAAGAGCTTTTTTCAATGGAAACTGTTAAATCTTCGCGAATTCCGCCAGATTCCCCGTCAATATGAATGGGAAGAGCGGACGCACTATGTACATGGATATCGCTGCAGGTGAGAATATGTATTCCCCTGATGCCCACGTGCTTTCCGAAAAAAAAAGCAGTAGGCAGGCAAAATAAAAGCTTTATCTTACGGATACCTTCCACAAGGATCACGTCCAGAACCTGGTCGTCAGGCTGAGCATCCGGGCAGAACTTAAAACCGCCGCCTTCATATTTCTGATTCATAACCGCTGTAAAATATACGTGGTCATAGGAAAAAGTATTCTCTCCATCTAGGGTCACTGTCATTTTTCCTGGATTAATAAAAAATCAGCTGCTTCAATGCAATGAAAAGATAAATCAGCTTTCCCAGCCCAAGACGATTGAATACCTTCTTTAAGGGCGTTGCCAGAACCTCCTGGCATACGCCGGCGTCATATCCGATTCCCGTGCTGATACCGAATCGGGACTTCTTATTATTGCGGAGCAGGTAAGGAACATCCATTTTGCTGATATGCTCTGCTCTTTAGGATATATTCCAGTGATTCCATTGGATCAAAAGGGAGTCTCATGCTTCTGCAGAAATCATTGCCAGAGCCGGTTGGAATGTATCCGAAGACTACCCGGTCAAAATCGGTGATGCCGGTGAGCACCTCGTGAATGGTGCCGTCACCTCCCACTGCAATGATATATACAGGCTCAGATTCAGTGCCAAGAGCACAGGCATCAGAAGCAATCTCTGCGGCATGTCCGGAATATCTTGTAAGGCAGTACTGGAAATTAATTCCCCCGAAGCATAAGCTGCTGATGAATTTCATTCCAGATGGAACGTCCCCTGCCAGAGCGGGAATTGGGATTAACAATAAAATAATACATAACTTCTCCTAGGTTTTTAGAACATGTTTGCAAAATCTCCCATAAATTGTGAAGCACATATCAGGGAAAGTATTTGGGGGCATGCTCTGTGGCAAAGAACCTAAAGCCTTGCGATGTAGATTCTCTGTCTTTTTTATGGTTACATAATAGCATTGGTGGGATTGTTTTACAAATTAATTTTAACAAAATATTCTTAAAAATTTCTGAAGTGTGTTATAATGTAACTATTCCTTAACAATTATGGAGAGGATTTCACTGTTTGCTTAAGCAGACATCATCAAATACGAAAATAATCAGGAGTGTATACATGAAATCACTTGTAATTGGGGAAAAACCGTCCGTTGCCAGAGATATTGCCCGTGTTCTTGGCGCAAACCAGAAAAAATGGTGGTATTCTCGAAGGCAAAAACTATGTAGTAACCTGCGCACTTGGACATCTTGTAACCCTGGCTGACCCGGAAGAATATGACAGAAAGTATGAAAAATGGGAAATGGCGACCTTGCCCATGCTCCCCAAGGAGATGAAGCTGGTAGTCATCCGCCAGACAGGCAGGCAATTTTCCGTAGTAAAGACTCAGCTTTTCCGAAAAGATATTGGAGAAATCATTATAGCCACAGATGCAGGACGGGAGGGGGAACTTGTTGCCCGCTGGATTCTGGAAAAAGCAGGCTGCCATAAGCCAATTAAGAGACTGTGGATTTCCTCAGTCACAGATAAAGCAATTAAAGAAGGCTTTGCCAATCTGAAAGACGGGCATGACTATGATAATCTTTACCGTGCAGCTGTTGCAAGGGCAGAAGCAGACTGGCTGGTGGGAATGAATGGTACCAGAGCTCTCACCTGTAAATACAACGCCCAGCTTTCCTGTGGCAGGGTGCAGACCCCAACCCTTGCCATGATCGCAAAGCGCGAAGAAGAAATCCGCAAATTTGTTCCCAAAGAATATTATGGTATTTCTCTGGAGACCCAGGATGTGAAATGGACCTGAGAGATGAGAAAACAAAGAGCTTCCGTACTTTTTCCAGGGAAAGGGCAGAGCAGATCAAAGGCAGGCTGGAGAACGCTGCTCTTGAAATAACCAGTGTAGAGAAAAAGCAAAAAAGACTATGGCCCCGGGCCTGTACGACCTGACAACTTTGCAGAGGGAAGCCAACCTGAAATATGGTTTTTCTGCAACAGAGACCTTGAATATTATGCAGCGCCTTTACGAAAATCACAAAGTACTCACATATCCCAGAACCGATTCCCGATACATTGGAAAGGACATTGTTCCTACTATTAAGGAAAGACTGAAGGCCTGCGGAATCGGTCCGTACAGAAAGCTTGCTGGCGCACTTATGAATAAGCCTGTGCAGGTGAATGGAAGTTTTGTGGATGATAAGAGGGTCAGTGACCACCATGCGATCATTCCGACAGAACAGTTTGTTCAGCTGGACCACATGACAAATGAAGAACGGAAGATTTATGATATGGTTGTCCGTCGTTTCCTTGCAGTTCTTTATCCTGCAAGCCAGTATGAGCAGGTGACCATGGAGGCGAAAGCGGCAGGAGAAACTTTTGCAGCCAGCGGCAAAGTGATAAAGAGCATGGGCTGGAAGGAAGTTTACGAAGGCGGAGCAGATGATGATTTGGAAGATGAGGCGGGATGATGAGAAAAACTGAAAGACCAGCGTCTTCCGGAGATGAAAACCGGAACCAGACTAAAGATTTTGAAAACTTCCTTAAATACAGGAAAAACAAAACCGCCAGCAAGATTCACAGAGGCAACTCTTCTTGCAGCTATGGAAAATCCGGTGAAATTTATGGAGACAAGGGACAAAGAAGCGGTGAAAACCCTTTGAGAGACTGGGGGCCTTGGAACCGTTGCCACAAGAGCAGACATTATTGAGAAACTTTTCCATTCCTTTATGATGGAGAAAAAAGGCAATGAGATCCATATTACCTCAAAGGCAAAACAGCTTCTGGAGCTGGTGCCGGAAGACCTAAAAAGCCTGAGCTCACAGCTGACTGGGAGATGAAGCTTTCCCAGATTGCAAAAGGCAGGATACGTCAGGGGGGATTTTCTTCACCAAATCCGTGACTATACCTGTGAAATTGTAGATGAGATCAAGAACGGGGAGGGCACGTTCCGCCACGACAATCTTACAAATAAAGTATGTCCGCAGTGCGGCAAAAACTTCTGGCTGTCAATGGAAAAAACAGCAAAATGCTGGTATGCCAGGACCGGGAGTGCGGCTACCGTGAAACGATTTCCGCACTACCAATGCCCGTTGTCCCAAGTGTCATAAACGTATGGAAATGTATGTGAAAGGTAAGGAAGAGATGTTTGTCTGCCAGTGTGGTTATAAGGGAGAAGCTTTCCGCGTTCCAGGCAAGACGCCAGAAAGAGGGCGCAGGAGTAGGCAAGCGTGATGTGCAGAACTATCTGCGCAAGCAGCAGAAAGAGGCAAATGAGCCGGTGAACAATACTTTTGCACAGGCCTTATCTGGAATTAAGCTGTAAATACAGAGGATAGATAATACGGAGATGCTGCTGATGGCAGCATGTTATAGTACTGTTCACTGGCAATGTTCCGCGAGACGTTTTTGGTGAATATCGTTTACAGAAAAAGGGGAATCTCAGTGGGAAATCTTGAAAATGCATGATTTCAGTGCATCGCGAAGTGAACCGTAACCATGTTTGTCTACAAAAAAATAAAAGAAAGAGGAATTTGCATATGCGCCGAGAAGTATCTTTGGAAGAGATTTCCGACGGAAGACTTTATGAATTAAACGATATGGTAAAGGCAGACTGTCAGGATTGTGCGGGCTGTCATGACTGCTGTGAGGGAATGGGGGATTCAGTTGTGCTGGATCCCATGGATGTGTACCGCCTGTGTACGAATCTGGGAAAAACACCGCAGGAACTGGTAAGCGCAGGGCTGATCCAGTTTGATGCTATGGATGGGAACATTCTGCCTCATCTTTGCATGAGTGGAAAAAACCAATGTTGTGTTTTCCTGAATGAACAGGGACGGTGCAGCATCCATGACTTCCGTCCTGGTTTCTGCAGACTTTTCCCATTGGGACGTTTCTATGAAAATGGAGGATTTAAGTATTTTCTGCAGATCCATGAATGTAAGAAGACAAGCCGGAGCAAGATCAAGGTAAAGAAATGGATCGATACTCCGAATCTTCGTCAGTATGAAAAGTTTGTAGCTGACTGGCATTATTTTTTGCTGGATGTGCAGGAGGTTCTTTATAATGCCACAGATGCCCAGCTGATCAAAAATCTGAATTTATATGTGGTGAATCGTTTTTATATGAAAACATATGAAGTGGGCAGAGATTTCTATGAGCAGTTTGAAGAAAGACTGACAGAAGGAAAGCAGCTGTTAAGTCTGGCATAAATGAATTGAAAAAACTCCCGGAACACTTGAGCCTGTTTGAAAAATCTTACAGAAAGCTTTTTTTCAGACACGCTCTAGAGCGCCCGGGAGTCTTTTTTATTTTTAGATTGCAGTATTCCATTAGAAGCTTTGGGAGGGACTATGGTGTCTGCGCACTAAAAATCAGAAATATATATCAAATGTTAAGTGAAAATCAAATTGTTGAAAAGTAGTCCGTATAATAGAATACACGAATTTCTCCATTTTGGCAAGAGTTTTTTGTAAAAAACTAAGAAATGCCAAGATATATAAAAAATAAGATAGTTACTGGTCACAAAGTGAACAATAATACAAGACAATGCTGAATTATGAAACAGGCCAACTCATTCTGGACATTAGAGAAAAATGTTGTTATAGTAGGTAAGAGAAATTAGAGAAATATATCCCTTTAAATACACAGGAAAGAGGAAAAAGCTATGCCAGTATTTGATTTCAGCGGTGCTTCTGCAAGCAAAGCGGAGGCAAAGTGTACTTACACAACATTTCACAGCAGCCATACGAAGCCTTCACCGGAGCAGCCGATCATGGTGCTTGACAATAAAGAGAGACAGTGGAAACATCATTCCTGCGGTGTGTTTACCAATCCGGTAAACCGTACTGCTTTTGATTTTAAAGAAAAAGACGGTAACCATACAGCAGATGTGCTGAAAATTGATTCCAGATTTACCAGTCTTTTGAAATGGCTGGGAGACAGCAGGATCAATGTACGTTTGTCTGGTACTAACAGGGAGGACGGATATGCGGTATACCGCATTCGCGAAACTGCTTTTTGGCGGCGGCACAAAGCTTTCTGCAGAGGATGGCTTTCTGCAGTTTATGATTGAGAGACTTCTGGAGAGTAATGCACCTGCTGAGGCAGAAGAGGATGAGGAACAGGAGGAAAACGGTGATGATATGAAACTTACCAGCCTTCAGAGTATCTCCGATTTCATGACCTGCGCGGGCAAAACACTGCCGGATAATATCAGACTCTGGACCAGAAGAAATCTGGCAGTGGCAAGATCCAGTGAAGTTTCCCAGGAAGAGCGCCATCATGCGCAGAGGGCTCTTTCTATTATGTTGAATATCCAGTGGAAGAACAATTATTTTGAAGCAATCGATCCTGTTGAGGCAAGGAGAATTCTGGATGAAGAGCTTTATGGAATGGAGCGTGTGAAACAACGTATTATTGAGACGATTATCCAGATCAACCGTACACATACCCTTCCGGCCTACGGACTTCTTCTGATCGGACCTGCCGGTACTGGCAAATCCCAGATAGCCTATGCAGTTGCAAGAATCCTGAAACTTCCGTGGACTACGCTGGACATGAGCTCAATTAACGACTCTAAGCAGCTTACCGGAAGCCCCCGTATTTACGCAAATGCAAAGCCCGGAATTATTATGGAGGCATTTTCCATGGCTGGTGCCTCTAATCTGGTATTTATTATTAACGAGCTCGATAAGGCAAATTCCGGCAAAGGAAATGGAAATCCGGCAGACGTACTTCTTACCCTTCTGGACAATCTTGGATTTACAGATAACTATATGGAGTGTATGATCCCAACTGGTGGTGTGTATCCAATTGCTACTGCAAATGACCGTGATCAGATCAGTGCACCGCTGATGTCCAGATTCGCAGTAATTGATATTCCGGATTATACAGCTGAGGAGAAGAAAGTAATCTTTTTCCAGATTCTCTCTTCCGAAAGTTCTTAAGAGAATGCATATGGAAGAGAGTGAGTGCATTATCACAGAGGGTGCGCTGGAGGCAATCATCCAGCGTTATTCCAATACTTCAGGTATTCGTGATCTGGAGCAGGCAGCAGAGCACATTGCGGCAAATGCACTGTATCAGATCGAGGTCAACCATGTAGAGAAGGTAGAGTATACCAGAGAGATGGTGGAGGAACTGCTGAAATAGAAAAAGTAAAATATTGCATATGATAACAATATTTGCGAAATAAGAATGAAACAAGAATATACACGAGAAAAATATAACAGGAGTGATAAAATGGAATTCTGGGACATCTATGATATTAACAAGAGACCTACCGGCCGTACCATGAAACGAAACGACTGGTGTTTAAAGGACGGAGAATACCATCTCACCGTACTTGGAGTAGTGGCAAGACCAGATGGTACGTTTCTCATTACAAAACGTGTTATGACAAAAGCCTGGGCACCTGGCTGGTGGGAAGTTTCCGGCGGTGCAGCACAGGCAGGGGAATCCTCTTATGACGCTGTACTCCGCGAAGTGAAAGAGGAGACAGGTCTTGACGTAAGCAGTGCGCAGGGCGGCTATCTTTTTACTTACAAAAAGAGAGAATCCAGGGGAGGGAGATAACTATTTCGTAGATGTTTACCGCTTTGTGATGGATGTGAAAGAAGAAGATCTACACCTTCAGGAAGAAGAGACAGACGGCCACATGTTTGCCACCCTGAATCAGATCAAGGAATTTGCAGCCCAGGGAAAATTCCTGCACTATGACAGTATTCAGGCTGCCTTTGAGAATCTGTAGATTTATTATATATTCTGCAGGAAATAACTGTGATATGCAGGGAGATTTTTTTTTACGAATTCTGATGAAATGGGAATATTAATTAGAGCGTGCTGGTCAGACTGCGAGCAGTACAATTCTGTTAAGGGTATGTAAAATATAATTGAGATAAAAATAGTTTCTTGTAATTTGAAGAAAGGTGTATTATAATAAGCAACGAAATCTGAATAAAGACCAGGGGAGTTTCAATTGAGAAGCTGAGAGTAAGGTAGTCCTTAGACCCTTTTAACCTGTTGGATCATGCCAGTGTAGGAAGTGTTTAACGATGTAATTAGGAGCATTTGTCTGGATGGCAGGTGCTCTTTTTTCATACTGACTGACAGAGCCTGTTCAGTTCCGTCACAGTTTCAAGAATGGTTCTTATTCGATTTTTAACGCAAAGTCCTGTTTATGGGACAGAAAATAGGAGGAAAAGAAAAATGAACGCAAGTGTAGCAATTCAGGTACTGCCAAATGTACAGGATGAAGAGGAAGTTATCCGCATTGTAGACGAGGTGATCGCCTACATCAGATCCACTGGTCTGAACTATTATGTGGGTCCCTTTGAGACAACCATTGAAGGCGATTATGACGAGCTGATGGACATTGTAAAAAGAGTGTCAGCATGTAGCTGAGCGCGCAGGCTGCAAGGCTATGAGCGTATATGTTAAAATTGCATATAAACCAGAAGGGGATGTACTTACCATTGAAAAAGAAAGTTACCAAACATCACCAGTAAGATACCTCCAATTGCAGCCATGGCCGTGATTCTGCTTGGCTGGGAAGTGGTAAGCATTTCGGGAATTGTTCCTCCTACATGCTTCCATCTCCGGTAGCAGTGCTGACAGCCCTGTTTGGCGATCTGCCAACCATACTTTTCCATGCGAAATTCACTTTGCTGGAATCCTTTTACGGACTTCTCATTGGAATCGCGCTGGCATTTGTGTTTGCAACTATGATGGATCGGTTCCGTGTAATGGATCAGGCATTTTATCCGATCATGATCATTACACAGACCATACCGACCATTGCCATTGCGCCAATTCTGGTGCTTTGGATGGGATTTGGAATGGCACCGAAGATCACTCTGGTTGTGATCACCACTTTTTTCCCAATTACAATCGGACTGCTGGATGGATATAAAAGTGTGGATCCGGATGCCATTCGTCTGATGAAGGCCATGGGAGCCAGCCGGGCACAGATTTTCCGCCATGTGAAATTTCCAGGTGCTTTGCCCCAGTTTTTTCCGGGCTGAAAATATCTGCTTCCTATGCAGTTGTAGGAGCAGTTGTTTCTGAGTGGCTGGGTGGATTTAACGGACTTGGTGTTTATATGACCCGTGTAAAAAAAAGCATATTCTTTTGATAAAATGTTTGCAGTCATTATCTTCATTGTGATCATCAGCCTTTTACTTCTTCTGGCAGTAAATATTGTCAGCCGGATCACAATGCCATGGCTGCAGGTAGAAAAAAGGAGAAAAATCATGAATAAGAATCTGAAAAAAAGTAATCGCACCAGTTGCAGCGGCAGCTATGGTGCTTGCAGTTCCTACAGGTGTATACGCAGAAGATGGTGCACAGGAGAAAATCACATTCTGCCTGGACTGGACACCGAATACCAACCACACCGGACTTTATGTAGCACAGGCAAAAAGGCTACTATGAAGAAGCTGGTCTTGATGTGGAGATCGTTCAGCCACCGGAAAATGGTGCAGCCCCTTATGTGCGCAGCAGGTCAGGCTCAGTTTGCGATCGAGGCCCAGGATACCATGGCTGCTTCCCTTGCACTTGACGAGCCTCTTGGAATCACAGCAGTTGCAGGAATCATTCAGCACAACACCTCCGGAATCCTTTCCCGAAAAGGTGACGGAATTGATAAACCAGCCGGACTTACCGGAAAACCTATTCCACATGGGATTCCCCAATCGAGCTTGCTATGCTGGAAAGTGTTGTAAACGGCGACGGCGGGAGATTTCAGTCAGGTTACCCTGATCCCTAATGATATTACAGATGAGCCTGCAGCACTTGCTGCCAATCAGACGGATGCCATCTGGGTATTCCAGGGCTGGGGCGGAATCAATGCTGACGTAGAAGGTGTAGACTGCGACTATTTTGCATTCTCTGATATCAATCCTGTATTTGACTACTACACACCGGTTATCATTGCAAATAACGACTATCTTGCTGAGAATCCGGATCAGGCGAAAGCATTTATGGAAGCAACTGCAAAGGGATATGAGTTTGCAGCAGAGAATCCGGATGAGGCAGCACAGATCCTCATTGACGGCGATAATACAGGCTCTCTGAAGGATGCTGAAGATCTTGTAAAGAAGAGTCAGGAATTCCTTTCCACAAAATACATTGACGATGCAGAAAGCTGGGGCGTATTTGATGCAGACAGATGGAATGCATTCTACAAATGGCTGTATGAGAACCAGCTTTGCGACAAGGATCTTACTGGAGTCGGATTTTCTAACGAGTATCTTCCACAGTAAGGAATGAAAGAGAGAGAAATTAACGCATAGAGCTATTCTGTCAGGAAAATTTACCCCGATTTTTGCGGAAAATGGAACTGGTTATAGAAGTAGCACTGTGTATAAGGAACGAATATGTCATCAGAACAAAATAAAGTGATTTTAAGAGCAGAACATATTTCAAAAACATACGGTGAAAAAAAGGTTTTGGAGGACATTTCCATTTATCTGGAGCAGGGGAACTGGTTTCCCTTCTGGGAGTCAGCGGTTCCGGAAAGACCACATTGTTCAATGTGCTTTCCGGTATTATCCCACCTGATGAAGGAAAGGTCTATCTGAAAGATCAGGATGTGACTTCCACACCTGGAAGCATCAGTTACATGTTGCAGAAGGATCTTCTCCTTCCCCACAAGAAAGTGATCGACAATGTAGCACTTCCCCTTGTACTGAAAGGCGTGAAGAAAGCAGAAGCCAGGGAAAAGGCCAATCCGCTTTTTTGCAGAATTTGGTCTGGAAGGCACCCAGTATCAGTATCCAAGCCAGCTGTCCGGTGGTATGCGTCAGCGTGCGGCTTTGCTTCGAACCTATTTAAGTTCCAGCGGAGTTGCCCTTCTGGATGAGCCTTTCAGTGCACTGGATACATTGACAAAGGCCAGCGTGCATAAATGGTATCTGGAAGTTATGCAGCATATTGATCTGTCTACCTTGTTTATCACCCATGATATTGACGAGGCCATTCTTTTGTCCGACAGGATTTACATCCTGAACGGAACTCCGGGAACCATCAAAGATGAGATCGTGATCCAGGAGAGAAAACCAAGGGCAGCGGATTTTGCATTGTCAGAAGAATTTTTGGAATATAAGAGACGGATTATCAGTAAGCTATAGTTTTTCGGTTGATGAAAATAAAACTTCCCGGCAGGTTTCATACTACCTGAGTTTGAGCGCTCAGAAGCAGAAGCCTGCCGGGATCTTTTTATGTAAAATATCCAGTTGACGTGCTATTGTGAAGCGGACACAAAAATGATACTATTAGTACTATAACTAAGAAGGAGAAAAGTGTAGGATGAGGAAAAATGAAAAAAGAAATGGAAAAGCACTGCTTCCTATAGTAGTGTTTGTTGTTTTGTATCTGGGGCTTGGCATATTATTTGAGTATGGCCTGGATATCGAGATGGGATTTTATAAAAATCCCCGTTGTTGTAATATTTCTGGTTGCATTACTTGTTGCCTGTATACAGAACCGCGAGCTTAAATTGGATGATAAGCTGGAAGTTATGGGGATGGGAATCAGTGATCCTAACATTATTACAATGATCATAATTTTTATGCTGTCAGGTATTTTTGTAGGTATAGTCGGAAGAACATCTGCAAACAGTGTTGCATATTTTATTTTGTCACTGGTTCCGCCTCAGTTTGCAGTTGTTGTGCTTTTTGTGGTCAGCTGTTTTTTGTTTCTCTTGCAATGGGTACCTCTGTAGGAACAATTACGCTGATCGTTCCAATTGGAGTTGCAGTAGCAAGGGTATCCGGATTTGCACTGCCGGTTTGTATTGGTTCTGTCATGAGCGGCGCCATGTTTGGAGATAATCTGTCATTTATATCAGACACAACCATTGCCGCATGTAATGGACAAGGCTGTGAAATGAAAGATAAATTTAAGGAAAATTTCTTTATTGCACTGCCGGCTGCCATTGCCAGCATTGTTATTCTGCTGGTTTTGTCTGTGAAAAATTATAATGGTGGATTCATCGAAGAAAAATACGATTTAATACAGACCGTTCCCTATATTCTGGTTCTTATAGGTGGTATCATCGGATTTAATGTATTTTTCGTACTGATTACAGGTATTCTAAGTGGCTCAGTTATTATGATTGCAACAGGAATGATAGCACCAACAGACCTGATCGGAAATATGGGAACTGGTGCTGCAGGGATGTTTGAAACCAGTATGGTTGCGATTCTGGTAGCTGCAATCTGTGCCCTGATCAAGGAGTATGGTGGATTTTCCGCTTTATTATACTGGATAAAGAAAGTGTTTAAAGGAAAAAAAAAGGCGGGCTCCTGGGAATGGGACTGTTAGTTGGGCTAATGGATATTGCAACTGCCAATAATACAGTTGCGATCGTTATGGCGAACCCGATTGCAAAGGAAATGTCAAAGGATTACGGTATCAGCGCCAGAAAAGCTGCTTCTATCCTGGATACATTTTCCTGTATTTTTCAGGGATTTTACCGTACGGAGCGCAAATGCTGGTTGCTGTTTCTGCTGCAGCCAGTTTAGGAGAAGTGGTCAGTGCATTTGATATACTTCCAATGCTGCTGTATCCTTATATGCTGCTGCTTAGTTCACTTGTTTTTATATCTACTATGAAAGTTACGGATGGCAGACAGTGAATGCTTAAAAATCTTTTTAGAAAGTGATGAGATAAAAATGCAGACATATACATATGTTTCAAAAAAGGAAAATTTGAATTAATGGAAAAGCCTAAGCCTGTGCTTATAGATGACAGGGATGCTATTGTAAAGGTAACTCTTGCCAGCATCTGTTCAAGTGACCTTCATATCAAACATGGAAGTGTTCCACGTGCGGTTCCGGGGATAACAGTTGGTCATGAGATGGTAGGAATTGTAGAAGAAGTTGGAAGTGGTGTAACAAATGTGAGACCGGGAGACAGAGTAACGGTAAACGTGGAAACTTTTTTGTGGAGAATGCTTTTTCTGTAAAAAGGCTATGTTAATAATTGCACGGATAAAAATGGGGGCTGGGCTCTTGGCTGCCGCATAGACGGAGGTCAGGCAGAGTACGTGCGGGTGCCTTTTGCAGATCAGGGGCTTAACAAAATTCCGGATGAGGTTACTGACAGGCAGGCTTTGCTGGTAGGAGATGTTCTGGCTACAGGCTATTGGGCGGCACATATTTCCCAGATTACAGAAGATGATACGGTGCTGATCATCGGAGCCGGTCCTACCGGAATCTGTACGCTGCTTTGTGTGATGCTGAAGAAACCGAAGCGGATCATTATGTGCGAAAAAAGACGAAAAGCGTATTGGCTTTATTAAGGAACATTATCCGCAGGTCCTTACTGTATCACCAGAAGAATGCAAGAAGTTTACGTTGGCTAACAGTGAGCATGGAGGAGCAGATGTGGTTCTTGAGGTTGCAGGAGCGGAAGCTACATTTCGTCTGGCATGGGAATGCGCAAGACCAAATGCAATTGTGACTGTGGTAGCACTTTATGATAAAGCCCAGATACTGCCTCTTCCGGATATGTACGGCAAGAATCTTACATTTAAAACCGGCGGAGTGGATGGCTGTCACTGCGAGGAAACACTGAAGCTGATTGCAGAAGGCAGGCTTGATACAGAGCCTTTGCTCACACATACTTATCCGCTCTGCAGAATTGAGGAAGCGTATGAGCTCTTTGAAAATAAGAGAGATGGCGTAATTAAAGTGGCTGTGGAATGCTAAAATTGTGCAATAGTAATGATTCGTATATTGTGAAGCGGGCACAAAAATGATACTATCATTATATAAAGAAGCAGGAGGTAAGTACGTGATGAAGAAACTTACAACAGCAAAAATATGGCAGTTTGCAGCCGGACAGTTTGGATGGGCGATGTTGTCCGGGATTATTTCTAACTGGCTTGTATATTTTTATCAGCCAGATGAAACCGCCATCAGCCAGGGGCAGACTGTATTTATTCCCCAGGGACTGGTGGTGCTTGGCATTTTCACCATTATCGGAGGAATCACAGCCTTCGGAAGAATTTTTGATGCTTTTTCACAGATCCTATGATCGCGTCCTGGTCAGACCGGTGTACGTCCAAAAATGGACGGCGAATTCCATTCCTGAAATGGGCGTCCTTGCCTCTGGCACTTTCCACAGTGCTGGTGTTCTGGTCCCCGATTAATGAGAAAAGCTGGCTCAATGCAGCGTTTTTGCTGGTGATGGTTCTGGCCTATTACCTTTCCATTACAGCTTATTGCACACCGTATAATGCCTTGATTCCGGAGCTGGGACATACTCAGCAGGAGCGGCTTAACATTTCTACGGTGATTTCCTTTACATTCATTGCAGGAACTGCAGTTGCATACCTGGCACCAACTATCTGGGGTGCATTTATCCCGGCATTTGGACGTGTTGGCGCCATCCGTGTCACCTTCACGCTGATGGCAGTGGTGGCATTTATCTGCATGCTGATACCGGTATTTTGCATTCGTGAAAAGGATTACGTGGACACAGTTCCAGCAAAAGAGTCTGCTTTTTCGCCCCTGACTGCTACGTTTAAGAATGGAGAATTTTGTAAATTTGTGGGCTCCGATATTTTTACTGGATCGCCCTTACCATGTTTCAGACAGGTCTGCCTTTCTTTGTGACCAGCCTTCTGAAGCTTCCGGAAACGATGACAACTTTGTACTTTGTGGGAATGACAGCGTTGTCTCTTGTATTTTATATTCCGGTAAATAAGCTTACTCCTAAACTTGGAAAGAAAAAGATGATCTTATTTGCATTTGCTGTATTCAGTTTGGCTTATTTCTATACAGGATTTATGGGAAAAATGAGTTTTATTCCGGCATCCGTGCAGGGATTGATCCTGACAGTCGTGGCGGCCCTTCCGATGGCGATTTTCGGAATTTTTCCGCAGGCGGTTGTGGCAGATATCGCCCAGAGTGATTCCATCACATCCGGAAGCAACAGGGAAGGAATGTTTTATGCGGCGAGAACATTTGCGTTTAAACTTGGCCAGAGTCTTTCCATGCTGATCTTTACTGCTGTTTCTACGATTGGAGCAGGAGAGGGAACTGGTTATAGAATCGCAGCCTTTGGCGCAGCGGTGTTTTTGTATGGTGGGCGGAATTATTCTGGTGTTTTATAATGAGAAGAAGATTAATGGGATTATTGGGGGATAGTAATAAAGTATTAAGACTCTCGTAAATTGTAACACATGTCGCAGTACACCTTTTTCAAAGATACTTTTGAATGAGTTGTGTTATCAGGAATGTGTGAATCGTGATGATTGTTTTTATGATTTTATAAGCTGCTTGTAAGAGGAGTTTTGGAATGAAAATAATACAGGAAAACGAATATTTAGATACTATGAAAAATGAGGTGGAACCTTATTTAAAGGCTCATTGCCGAGATGGGTACATTCCAGGAGCAGAAGACATTTACCATGAGAAAATGGAATTATAGGAAAAATCCATGTGAAACGTTATCTGGCAGATGATCCAAAAGGGGTGGTTGTAATCAGCCACGGCTTCACAGAAGGTGCGCCAAAATATGAGGAGATGATTTACTATTTTTTACAGGCTGGCTATCACGTATACATGCCAGAACATATGGGACACGGCCAAAGCTACCGCCTGACAGCAGATCCCTCATTAGTATATATTGATATCTGGAAGCGGTATGTAAGGGATTTTTTGAAAGTATGCCACGAAATTAAAAGGGTACATCCAGACCTGCCCCTGAACCTTTTTGCCCACTCCATGGGCGGTGCAATCAGCGCAATCGCCGCAGCCTGGGAACCCGCTCTTTTTCATAAAGTGATATTAAGCTCTCCTATGATCAAACCGCTCACTGGAGGCGTGCCATGGCCGTTGACTGTACTGATTGCCCATGCAGAATGCGTTTTGGGAAAGGAAGAGTCCTATGTCTTAGGACAGAAGCCATACGACGGAACCGACACCTTCCAAACCAGCGCTGGCACCTCTGAACCTAAATTTATAAGGTACAACAACCTGCGAAAAAGAAAAACAATTTCTCCAGACCTGTGCACCATCCTATGGCTGGCTGAAGGCAGCCATAAAAATGAGCTGGTATTTAAGATACCACGGCTGGCAGAAACTCCAGTCTCCTCTGCTCATTTTCCAGGCCGAAAAGACGATTTCGTATCCGTCCGCGCACTTCAGAAATTCGCAGCGAAAATCAGAAAGCGCGGTGCTGTCCCCTGCGAGTATGTTTACATGCCCGGGACGAAGCATGAGATATATTGTGGGCGGGGATGAGACGATGGAAGTTTATTGGGATATAATAGAAAAGTTTTTAGGAAAATAAGTTTGGTGTTGCCTATAAAAAGAAGATTATTAGTGTAGGAAACTCTGCTTTGCTGGAGCCCATTGCAGATGCGTTTTCCATATCTGTTACTGAACTGATTTCCGGTTACCGTGAACAACGCTAACGTGTCCGCAAACATAAAAAAAAGAAACGAGCATATTTTGGAATTAAAATAAAATTAATTTTAGAACAAAAAAATTGATATACGCCCAAGTAACTGAATGAAATAATATACAATCTCTTTTTTTTGGTATGGTACTATAATGAAAACAGTCTGACATTGGTTCAATATAATATCATGAGATCGGAGAATGATAAATGAACTATAAAATGTAAAAATAGATAAAACAGCAAAAATTGCGAAGCAGTCCGTAATCATCGGTGATGTAACAATTGGCTGTGACAGCTGTGTGCTATACTACAGTGTAATCCGCGGGATGACGCGCCAATCGTAATCGGTGAGGAAACCAACATCCAGGAAAACTGCACAATCCATGTTAGCCGCGACCTGCCAGTGCACATTGGAAATAATGTCACAATAGGCCACAATGCCGTAATCCATAGCTGCACAATCGGCGACCGCACTTTAATTGGAATGGGTGCCATAATTCTTGACGGCGCAAAAATTGGTAGCGACTGCATCATCGGAGCCGGGAGCCTCGTCACCAAAAACACCATCATCCCAGAAGGTTCCCTGGTAATGGGAAGTCCTGCGAAGACTAAAGAGAAATCTTACATGGGAAGAGAAAATAGGGATTGTGGAGAATAGTAAGGAATATGTGATTGTGTCAGAAGAAATGTGGGAAGCAGGGAGTGTTATAAACAAATGAGCAAAATTGATGAAATGCGATCCGGTTTTGAAACTGCATATATAGACAGGGCTGTTGCATCTGGTAGTACATATCGTCCTAGATTTGTATCAAACAATTACAAAAAAAGGAAAAAGGTTCTTTCATCCATAGAAGATGAGCTTTGACATGCGACCGTTTTCAGATTAGTGTAGCTTTTATTACTATGAGCGGTATCACTCCATTGCTTCAGACACTAAAAAGAACTTGAAAAAAGAAATATTCCAGGTGAAATTCTGACTACTAATTATCTGAATTTCAGCGAACCAAGAGCTTTGGAGAAACTTAATTCATTATCTAACATTACTTTGAAAATGTTCGATGTAGAAAAAGAGCAGCCGAAGGCTTCCATACAAAGGGATATATTTTTAAAAAAGACGAAAATATATCGCATTATAATTGAAGCTCCAATATCACCAGCGCCGCACTTACCAGCAATCGTGAATGGAATACCAAGCTGCTTTCAACAGAACAAAGGCGAAATGGCGAAAGAAATTGTTGCTGAGTTCAGAGAATTATGGAACTCATCCTATGCCCTATTTTTACGATGAATTTTATGAAAATTACAAAGAACGTTATAAGATAATAAAAGCATCAAAGAGAAATTGCCAAAGAACAAGAAATTACTTCAATTGAAAGCTATAAATTGAAACCCAATAGTATGCAGGTGAAGTTCATTACAAACCTTCGGAAAATAGTGGAATCAGGAGAGCAAAAAGAGCACTCTTGATTTCTGCAACAGGAACGGGAAAAACTTTGCCTCGGCCTTTGCGATGCGGGAATTAGGTTACAAACGAGTACTGTTCCTGGTACATAGAGGTCAATTAGCAAGACAGACGAAAAAATCTTACGAAAAAGGTCTTTGGAAAGTCTGTTTCTATGGGGCTGGTAGGTGCTGGGTATCATGAGTATGATGCGGATTACATTTTTGCTACAGTTCAAACGTTGAATCGTAATGAGCATTTATTCCAATATGAAAAGGATGCATTTGACTGTATTATTCTGGATGAGGCTCATCATGTTCCAGCCAATACTTATCAGAAAGTAATGAAACATTTTACTCGAAGCTTTGGCTTGGTATGACAGCAACTCCGGATAAAAGAGATGATAATATGGAAGGCAGAAATGTCTATGAGCTTTTCAATTATCAGATCGCATACGAGATTCGGCTTCAACAGGCAATGGAAGAAAATCTGCTTTGTCCGTTCCATTATTTTGGAATAACAGATTTATCAATTATTGGTGATGCTGAAAATGCCTGTAGAGATTTTTCTATGTTGACAAGTGATGAGAGAGTAAAACATATTATCGGTCAAGCTGATTACTATGGCTACAGTGGAGAAAAGTCAAAGGGCTAATCTTTTGTAGCAGTATAAAAGAAACAGAGAAACTGTCTGCGAAGTTTAATCAAATAATGAATCCTTCCACTGGACGTAAGTTTAGAACAATAGCGCTTAATGGGAATGCTTCTGAATCGGAAAGACAAGCTGCTTTTTGAAAGATTGGCAATGAACGATGATGAAGCAACAGATGACAACCAGCCGTTGGATTATATTTTCTCTGTCGAAATACTAAATGAAGGTGTGGATATTGTTGAGGTTAATCAAGTTATTATGCTTAGACCAACGCAGTCCCCAATTGTTTTTTATTCAACAACTTGGACGAGGTTTGCGAAAAGCCAAGGGAAAGGAATATGTAGTTATTCTGGATTTTATTGGAAATTATAATAACAATTTTATGATTCCAATTGCGCTATCTGGGGATAGAACTTACAATAAAGACAATATTCGTAGATACATTATGGAAGGCGGAAGGATAATTCCAGGAGCTTCTACCGTACATTTTGATGAAATTAGCCGGAAAAGAATTTTTGCATCTGTAGATAATGCAAACTTCAGTGATATTAAGCTTATCAAAGAAAATTACACGAATCTGAAGAATAAGCTTGGAAGGATTCCAAACCTTCGTGATTTTGATGATTACGGAGAGATGGATGTTATTCGGATTTTTGACAATAACAGTCTTGGTTCCTATTACAAATTCCTGGTGAAATATGAAAAAGAATATAAAGTTCGGTTGTCCTTGGATGAGGAAAAGGTAATTGAATTTGTATCTAAAAAATTAGCAAATGGAAAACGTATACAGGAACTTCAACTGTTAAAACGGATGCTCACGTATTCTCATGGGTTTCCTAAATTAGGCCTCTTTGCAGAGCTTTCCAAAGATATGAAATCATATGGAAAAAAGAACTTAGCCAGGATCAAAAAGAAAATATTGTAAATGTGATGACAAATGAATTTCCTGCTGGAACAGGTAAGAAGACCTATTCTCAGTGTGTGTTTATTGAAGAAGCTGGAAATGACTATAAACCAACGAAATCGTTTGTGGAAATGTTATCAAATGATGATTTTTATAATATACTTAAAGAATTGGTTGATTTTTGGAATAAACCGCTACGAAAGAGATTACAGGAATAGTTATGCTAAGACTGATTTGGTTTTATATCAAAAATATACTTATGAAGATGTTTGCCGCTTGCTGAATTGGGCACAAAATGAAGTGCCTTTAAATATTGGTGGTTACAAGTTTGACAAAAGACAAAAACATTTCCTGTATTTATTAATTATGATAAGCAGGAGAACATTAGTGATACAACAAAATATGAGGATCATTTTATTCCTGGCTTTCGAGATCGCCTAATTGCAATTTCGAAATCTGGAAGAAGCTTGCAGTCAGAGGATGTACAGAATTTCTTAAAAGCGAAAGAGCGAGGAATCAAGTGGAACTTTTTGTAAGAAAAAACAAAGATGACAAAATATCCAAAAGAATTCTATTATCTTGGCACTATGACTGCAAGTGGAAAAAAACGAAAGAATTTAAAATGGCAAATACAGAAAAACAGCAGTGGAGATAGAGTGGATTCTTGATGTACCTGTAAGAAGATATTTATGAGTATATTGTGAATTCATGATGAGGAGAAGATTATGAAAACAGTTAGAGTAGTTGCAGCCGTAATAAAAGCTGTTAATGAAAAAAGCGAACCCATTATTTTTGCAACCCAACGTGGCTACGGTCCCTTAAAAGGCGGCTGGGAATTTCCCGGTGGAAAAATAGAACCTGGCGAGACACCGCAGGAAGCGTTAAAACGTGAAATTATGGAGGAACTTGATACAGAAATTGCAGTGGGAGAGTTAATTGATACCATCGAGTATGACTATCCAGATTTTCACCTTTCCATGGACTGCTTTTGGTGCGAGATTGTGAAAGGGGATCTTGTGTTAAAAGAACATGAAGCAGCAAAATGGCTGACGAAGGAAAAAATGGGAGATGTAGAATGGCTGCCAGCGGATGTGACGGTGATTAAGGCGATTAGCGTAAGAATGTAAGAACAAAGGTGGAATATGTGGAATGATATAGCAAATATATCGGCTATTGCTACTTTGCTTTTTATTTGTATTTTATTTTCTTGGACGATTGTGACGCACATCTTGCAGAAAAGCCTTTTTAAACATGCTCTAGGAATTTTGCACCTTTATATTGGATTTACGGAAGCAGAGGTAAAGGCGCTTACCGAGAAATATAACCAGGATTATGAGAAGAAAATAACGGAGGAACTCACCATGGGACATTTCTATTTTATCCGACACGGGCAGACTGTGTGGAATGTTGAGAACAAAATTTGCGGGGCTACAGACAGTCCGCTTACAGAATATGGACGCGAGCAGGCAAAGGAGACGGGACAGAAGATTCTTACAGAGGGGTTAAGGCAGATGAAATCCTCTGCTCTCCGCTTAGCAGGGCAGCGGATACTGCCAGGTTGATTTCGGAAATGACAGGAATTCCATACAGGGTGGAACCAAGGCTGATTGAGCAGAATTTTGGAAAATGGGAGTCCACTCCCCGGGATGGGAAGGATTTCAAGAAAGCAAAGGAGTTTTTTGCATGCAGTCATGAAGGCGGAGAATCAACACTTCGGCTGGCACAGAGGATTTATAATCTTCTTGATGAAATAAAAGCAGAGTCCGATAAGAAGACTTACATCCTGGTTGCCCATAATGGAATCGCCAGAGTGGTACAGTCCTATTTTACGGACATGACAAATGAGGAATATGCTGCATTTGGAGTAAAAAACTGTGCTGTGGTTCGATATGATTTTAAATGACAAAAGAATATTCGGAATATGAATGATTATTTTGAAACGGTAAGTAATCTTGAGGTAATTAAGCTGGATAAAGAAACGAATAACTCTGTGCCATTATCCTGATTAAAGTGGCAAACGGAGGAGAACAGGGAAAAAGAGACTGGAGAATAAACCAAATGATAGTTAATAAATGTTCGGAAATTTTATTAGCAAAATCAAAAAACTATATGGGAACTACCGGGATAACTGTACAGTTGTCCAGAGAATGCTGGAAAAATATAAAAAGTTATATCCTAATATTTCTGATTATTCTATAATGCATTTTATCGATATTGCAGAATTTTGTGATATGATAATGGATAAGCAGAAACTGGAAAATATGAATGAAGATGAGTGCTACTGCCTTTTGTCTGCAGCGTTATTTGCACATATTGGATTTGGCTTAAATCAGGAAATTATGAATAGATATGTGGACAAGCTTGGAATTCAGAAGCAGGCAGAAGAGCTTACGTTCTTTCAGGTTATGAGTAAATATCATGTTTTTGTTCAGTGCATGCCTGTTGGAAGAATACGGTGATATATTTGAATTTCCATCAGATCTGCATAAATATGCCATAATCCGTATGCTTCACTTTATCGGTGAAAATGGTACAGCACCTGTTCAGTTAGAAGAAGCTTTGGTGTTGAACAATCAAAATGTTATCAGGCTGAAGGAACTGGCAGCTGTGTTAGCTGTTGGAAACCAGCTGGCAGAATTAAAAATGCAAATATTGATTTGAGCTATGACAAGTTCGACAAATATAATTCCGAAGAAATCGTTGGATTTGTTGAAAGAAACGTTGTAAGAAGCATTGCTGTTAAATATGGCAAACTTGTGATAGAAGCAGGCGGATCGGATTCGGCATATGCACTGATTGAGCGGAAGGTAAATTTAATTATTGATAATTTTGGGAAAATTGTCAGTAGTCTGTCTAATCGGTCAGACCACAGTTTTGATTTTTTTTCTATTGCTTCCATAGAGCTTCACCGCCTTCCGTCAGCGGAAACAGCTGAAAAAATCTATCTGAACAAAGAAATCGAAGAATCATGGACAGATGAGGACAGGGAACTGTTTCAGAAGCTTTCTCCTGAGGAAAGAGTGTTTTATGCCGATTATTTATCCACAGAATTCGAGACAACCAAATTCCTTGTAGAGTTCGCGAAAACCAACAAAGCCGTACTGGAAGGATTAGAGTACAGAGTGAAATCACCGAAATCCTTGTACAATAAGCTTTATCAGAGAGTAGAGAAATCCTTCTTTGATTCGCTGGCGGATGTAGTCCGTTATACGATCATACTGGATCCGGAAGATTATGTAGAACAGATCCGTTCTGTTATAACGGCTTTGTCTGAGAAAAACTGGAAAATTTATGCATTAAAAAATTATTGGACCAATGACGGTTTTCCATACAATGGCGTGAATACCAAATTTAAAAATCCGCGCAACTACCGAATTGAAATCCAGTTTCATACAAAGGAAAGCTTTGATGTGAAAATGAGCAAGGAAGACCACGACTTGTATGAGCAGAGAAGAGTCCTTGAGCCTGGATGTGATGAGTATAACAGGATATTGCAGCTGCAGCTGAACTTATATTCTAATATGGAGTATCCAAAAACATTGCACTTTTTAGATAATATTTGAACAAATTAAGGAAAAGGGGAAGAAATATGTTTTCTTTAAAAGAAAAAGAAGTAAATACTGGACGCCAGAGAGAGCTTGACCTGGTAAAAGGCTTTCTGATGATCATGATTGTATTTATACATTCCTTTCAGACAATTGCAGGTGCAGCAGCGGCAGAGTCAAGTGTACATAAAATTATGTTTGCCCTGTTTATGCCTACCGGAGCCTGCTTATATCTGTTTACCATGGGTTTTGGAAGTGTTTTTACACGTCATTCCCAGCCAAAGGACATGGTCAGAAACGGTATAAAACTGTTGATTTACCAAGGCATAAGCAATTTGTGCTATGCGGCAGTCATGACGGTCAGTTACGCCATAAGAAATTCCATTACAGGAGAAGTAGCAGGCAGCAGGGAAGTATTTGAAGCAAGTCGGTATTCCATGCTTACATTTGTGAATATCTTTTTCATATCCGGTATGTGCTACCTTGTACTTGCTTTGTACAGGAAATTTAATGTAAAACTTGGCGGTTACATAATAAGTGCATTGATAGTGGGAATCGTAACACCTTTTACCAAACTGCTGGTTTCTGATAATCAGGCACTTAACTGGCTTCTGGATATGACCTTTGGGGGAAAAGGTGAGACAAGCTTCTGCTTTCTTTCCATATTTAAGTTATGTATTTCTGGGCTATGTTTTTGCAAAAGTAATCAGAAAAGTACCAGAGGATGAAAAAAGGAGCTTTTTACAAAAAAAGAGCGGTCTGGTATGCGGAATCGTAGCGGCAGCCTGGTTTGTAATCTGCATCGTAATGCATCCGGGTGTTGACGGATTCTTTAATTATATGATCGAACAGTATCGAACTCCCGGACTTGTGAAAGTAGTGGGAACCTTCTGCAGCATTATCCTTGTATTTGCAGTGGCATTTTTCTCATGCCGATTATAGAAAAATGGAAATTTGTTTACAATAAGCTGTGCTATTATTCCAGGCAGATATCCAAAATGTATGCAGTGCATATTGGAGTATATTGGACGATTGCTGGTTTTGCAGCTTTTTACGAATTTAGTGTAAGAGATTGTCTGATTTTGTCAGTCGTTGTGCTGATCGTAACAGATCTACTTGTGCAGGGATATCTGAAACTGACAGATAAGCTAAAAGGATAAAAATGGAACAATACTATTATAATCATATGAACAAACCCCCAGCAGGCTGCTTATCACAGCATTTTTGCCGGGGTGAAAAATCTATCGGATGAAATTCAGGTTCCGGCACTTTCCGGAGAGGAACTTTACAATATTTTTTTCCAGATGAGGCTGGACCATCCGGAAATATTCTGGGTAACCAATTTTAAATATCGTTACTACAAAGATTCGCCGAACCTGATTTTCATACCGGAATATCTTTTTGAGAAAAACAAGATCCGGGAGCATCAGAAGGCTCTGACAGCCAGGGTAGAGAAGCTTGTCCGCCCGGCACAGAAGATGTCTGAGTGGGAAAAAGAAAAATATGTGCACGATTTTATATGCAAAAATGTCCGTTATGACAAACTGAAAAAAGCATATTCCCATGAGATCATAGGTCCTCTTGGACAGAGCGTCGGGGTATGCGAGGGCATTGCGAAAGCGGTGAAGGTTCTTCTGGATGCGCTGGGAGTATGGTGTGTGATCGCAATTTGCGGTAACAATCCGGAAAAAGGAATCAAATACCGGCACACCTGGAATATTGTAAAGATAAATGGCATATATTATCATTTAGATGCCACTTTTGACAACAGCCTGGGAAAAGATCACGAAAACACGGAAATCCGCTATGACTATTTCAACCTGGATGATCAGCAGATCTTTCGCGATCATGAGCCCTTGATCGCGCCTGTGCCTCATTGCAATGATCATGATCATTTTTACTACAAAGAGAAGAAATTATCATTTACCAAACAGGAGGATGTATACAAGCGGTCTTTGCAGGCTGCTAAGAAAGGAAAGGTGCTTGTTTTTCACTGGCGGGGCGGCTATCTGACAAAAGAAGTATTAAATGAGCTTCTTGACCTAATCCGCAAAGCAGGCATGGAAAAAGAGAAAACCGCAATGGTCAGTATAAACTGGCCCCAGGCAGTTCTTCGCATCCAGTATGCTGACATACAGGTACAGGAGAGCGTTATGCTGGAGGAAGCGAATGAAGGGGAGAGGGATTGATGAAATGACCCACGGATTTTGTGCTGAAACTGTTCAGAAAAAATTAAAACATTGTTGAAAGAATTCTATTGTTATATGATTTCGTAAGTGATATATTTAAACACAAGAAAAACCGTGTAAAATTATAGTTTACTTTTTTGCGCGGTTTCTTATATATGTGATAGTTAGTCCAAACTAATATAAAGGCGGTTTGAAAGATTATGCGAAAATATAATCAACAAGCTATAGAACTGTTACTATACCGCTGAAGAAAATTATTTTTGCCATATATATGAAAAATTTTTCGATTATACAAGGAAGGAAAAAGTAATGCAAATGAATATTTTTGAAGGTATACTGATTCCGTTTGCCGGAACAACGCTAGGTGCGGCATGTGTTTTTTTTATGAGAAAAACACTTAGTAAATCAGTGCAACGTGCACTTGCAGGGTTTGCAGCTGGTATAATGGTTGCTGCTTCAATTTGGAGTCTTCTGATTCCGGCTATTAAACAATCTGAGAGTATGGGAAGATTATCATTTGTTCCGGCAGTTGTTGGGTTCTGGATCGGTATTTTGTTTTACTAGCACTCGATCATTTGATTCCTCATCTTCATGTTGGTAGTGATCAGGCAGAAGGACCAAAAAGCAAGCTTGGCCGTACAACAATGATGGTGTTGGCAGTTACACTACACAACATCCCTGAAGGTATGGCAGTCGGTGTAATGTATGCAGGATTTCTTGCTGAAAATGCACAGATTACAGCAACAAGTGCACTCGTTTTATCACTTGGAATTGCCATTCAGAATTTTCCGGAAGGAGCGATTATATCCATGCCGCTTAGGGCAGAGGGCGAAAGCAAGGGAAAGGCATTTCTCGGAGGTGTACTTTCAGGAGTGGTTGAACCGATTGAGCAGTACTGACGATTCTTGCTGCACAGCTGGTAATCCCGGCATTACCATATTTACTGAGCTTTGCAGCAGGAGCTATGCTTTATGTCGTGGTTGAAGAACTAATTCCGGAAATGTCGCAGGGACAGCACTCGAATATTGGTACGGTTTTCTTTGCACTTGATTTAGTTTGATGATGATCCTAGATGTGGCATTAGGGTAAGAGGCGAGAAATGATTCTTAGCGATTATGCTGGCAGTTACATTTGAAAGCAGTTTTGGAGATAAATTTATGCATCAACATGCTATGAAGGCACCAGATGAAATGGGAATTGCATAAGCAGTTTTATGCTTATATGAAAAGAATGAAGAAATGCGGATGCAAGGCGAAAAGGTACAGTGATTGGAGAAAAAAGCATGAAAAATGAAGAATATAAAAAATGTCAATTAAAGAATTTACAAAAGCAGCAGGAAGATATGAAAGTAGCCATGCTGGTATTTACGAAATGTGCAAGAAAGATTATCCGGATCCACAGGCATTTTTTGACAGTGTGAAGAGATGTCTTCGCCCAAATGGAAGGTTGGTTCTTAGAGATGTGACCAGTGACAACAAAGTATTGGTATGGCTAATGAATACATTGGAAATGCCGTTGGAACAAATATATGCGGACATGGAGATGTCCAGGTGCCAACAAGAGATGTGGTCATAAAATGTTGCAAAAAAGCAGGATTAAAAGTAGAAAAATTTGAAATTCGTAAAGGTATGCGAATGCATTGTGTTGTGAGAAAACCTATGACAGGGGAAAGGAGATAGGAAATGAAAGATAAGTATCTTAGGGAATGGTGTTTATGATTGTCCAGATGAACTATTGAAGGAACATCATCAAGAAATTTCAGCCTTTAAAGCATTTGCTTATAGACATATTGGAAGACACCTCATGAATCGTAATGTCAGGAAGATTAGAGAACGATAGTTTTAAGCTTTTAGAATTAAAATTAAATTTGGAGGGTAATATGGCAGACAAAATACAAAATGCCTATAAAACATCAAAAAATATATATGACGATGTTCTTACTCAAAGGGAATATTTTCAGTAAACTGTATATTAAGTTATTTTGGAGTGGTACTGATGATAATGATATAGCACGAAAAGTTTTAGCATATATTCCTGATGACTTTTCAGGAAATCTTCTTGATGTTCCGGTTGGAACTGCTGTATTTACGGAAAACAAATGGAGTTCGCTGAAAAATGCACATATTACTTGTATTGATTACAGCATGGATATGCTTGAACAAGCCAGAAAAAGACTTGGCAGTCATGCACATATCAAATGTATTCAGCGGAAAAGATACTGGCAGCGCCTCCGTAATCATCAGGGGTAACGTGAGCAGGATGATCCTGTCCGTTGTCAGGGGCCTATGCTGGCCCTGGTCTGCTGACCGCCTCCTTTTCCATCTGATTTTTTGCCGGAAATGACGATCCGCGAAAATCGACAAAGATCGCCCGGCAGGTCGTAAACCTACTGGGCGACGATTTGAAGCGTTTTGTTGTTTTCTTACATGGTATAGTTCATACTCATAGCCGGAATATTCCCGTGGCGGGGCAAGGCTTTTTTAAGCGGTAGAAGTGGATTAGATTATAATGATAGTAAAACAGCATGGCGGCGTCCTCCCGTGGGCCGCCATGCCTTTAACTGCTGGGAATGACAGAAAGAAAGCAGCGGCCTTGATTTCTCAAAACAGCCACCAGTGAATATAAATTAAGCGTGAAAATGGGTCTGCCCAGCAGCGTTTTTTTTTTTTCTGCCGCTGGGCAGATGTTTTTTCTTTAGATACATGATAAGAGGAATTTTGAAGATTCCATAAAGATTTGAAAAATGGACGGACATAAAAGACGTCCATTACACTATCGGAAAATCAGCAAGGAAGTTTCATAGTAACCTTTGCGCCGCCGGTTTCTTTTGAATTTTCTAAAATAAGCTGACCATTATGTTGTTCCATAATCGAATTTGTAATATATAGACCCATACCAAAGTGTAACTTTGAATTGCGGCTTTGATCGCCCATATAGAACCGTTCCTGTGCGTGGCATAATGCCTCTTTAGAAAACCCCGTTCCCTCGTCTGTGACTGAAATTTCCACGAAACCGTTGTTACTCTGAACATCCACATAAAGCGTTCCGCCTTGCGGGGAGTAGTCCAGCCCATTACTGATAACATTCATAATAGCACGTTCTATCAGCACCCTATCAAATTTCAGCATTTGAGGGAATGAAACAGTATTCATTTGCAGCCGGATTTCTTTTGTCCGGCATAGTGATTCCATATAACCGAACAAGTGCTGCATGAACGCTGGCAAGTCTATACTTTCAATATGGAGCTGATAACCAACCGCCGCCCGTGATATATCAATCAGGGTTTGAATATATGACTGCATCTGGCCGGAGCTTTCCACGACGTAACCAGCGTATAATCGTTGCTCATCATCAAGATTTGTTTCTGTGAGTAAATCAGCATTTCCTTGAATAACCGTCAGAGGCGTTTTCAAATCATGGGCAAGCGCGGCGATTTGCTCTTTCTGTGTCTGTTCGGTTTTCCATTGCCGTTCTAACGAAATTTTCAGATTATCTTTCATATCTGAAAAAGATGCAAGGACATCTTCAAACTCTTTGATTTTGGCGTGTCCTACTTCAAAATCAAGGTTTTGCTTTGAAACCTCCGCAGTTGCTTCAAAAAGCGGGGTCAGTTGTGTACGCAGGTTCTTAGCAAATCTGGCGGTCAGTATGATAATGACCAGCAGCGAATTTACAGCCATCAGGATAAACGCAAGCGTGTCAGGAGATGGAAAATATTCCGGTAGCCATGACACTGTAAATTGAGAACCAATATAATACCTTAAAACGCAAAATTCGTTTTCCCGGACAACAAGTGCAAACTGCCTCCCCGTAGCATATTCAATATATTCTCCCTTTGCGTACAGCAGGGCAATTTCTTTTTCATCATCGTCCATATTGCTGTAAAGCTCATTAAAGTTCTTGTCCAGAATTAAGTAGCCGCATCCCTGTGGAATCACAACCTTTGTAATATCCGGGGCAATCGTCAGCGTTGGAATGATCTCTTTTACCTGCAATTCACTTAGATTTGCTCTTGTAGCTAATCCAGCATTTACAGCAAGTCCCTCCAAACCAGAAGGGACAATAATTGCCGCTACCAGCATGACAATGAGGGAGATAGCAAACTGGCGAAACAATATTTTCAATGTAGGTTTCTTTTTCACTCCCATTTATATCCTATCCCCCATACGATGCGTTGAGATCGTAGAGTTATCGCCTATTCCATCAAACCCGAAAACGGCTTCATAGATTTGTTCTTTTGTAAAAACCTGTCCCCGGTTTTTCGCAAGGTATTCACAGATTGAATACTCGCTTTTGGTAAGGGGAACCGGATGTTCTGAAACATACAGTACCTTTGCGGAAAGGTCAAATCTTATATCAGGCTCAAATGAAAGTGTGCTGTGATGCTCCCTTTTTTCTCTGCGTAAATGTGCCGCGACACGGGCGCGAAGCTCCTGAATACGAAAAGGTTTCGTAATATAATCATCCGCACCGATGCCCAATCCAAACAATATATCTTCCTCTAATGTCTTTGCGGTCAGAAAGAGAATCGGGCAGTCTACCATATTCCTGATCTGTTTGCAAAACTCAAACCCGTCTGTGCCAGGCATCATCACATCCAAAAGAATGAGGTCATAGAAATGCAGCTTTTTGATGTCTACATCATCCGCATTTTGACAGACTGTTATCAAATATCCATCTTTCCCCAAACTGTTCTTAATCAATTCCAAGATAGAAACTTCATCGTCAACTACAAGTAAGTGGGTCAAAAAATCACCTCCCGCCCCATTATACCACATTGTCGAGGTTACTCATCATTATTTTTAATGTCAGCTTTCCGATATTCATTGTTGATATTTACAGCTACGGCATTGCTTATATCCACATCCACAATACTGTAAACGTAGCCGAAACTGAAATCTTCCCCCGCCACATTTTTGAAGCGTTTCGATACCTGCCCGATTTCTTCTTGCAGTTCTGACATTTCAAGACATTCATCCGTTATGGTATATGTCAGGCCGTTATATGAGATTTCATCATAGTTTGCGGCGTTCAGCTCATAATACGGCAGAGATTCATTTAACGCCTTATTTTTATCGGCGGTATCGCGGAGCGCACCGCAGGCCGATAAGCATATAAGACTTACAAGCACAATTACCACGGCAAACAGGCACTTTTTATTCACTGTTTTACCTCCCTCCCAACCATGAAACCAAACCAAACTGGCAATCAGCAGACAAACAGTGCAGCATACAGAAATAATCATACCGCTGAAAAAATCGGTTTTTACCTGTGCATACAGTTGGGGGCTATCCCATGCAAGCACAGTGTAATCCATAGCACGAACGCCCCAGGCCCAGGGAATATATTTCCATGTAGCGTCACCAAGCCCTGTTATCATAAGGGCAGCTATTAAACTCCCTGCAATTCCCAATCCCATAGATGCACCTTTTCCGAAGCTCATTCCCACAAACAAATGAATCAGGTAAATGGGAAGCATGGTAATCAACAATAGAATCCCTGCTTTCAGGTAAAGGCTTGCCGGAGCATCCCTATATAGTGCAGCGAATGTTCCTAACGCTAAAAATGTTGCGCCAAAAGCACAGATCATCAGAAAACCAAGTTTACCAATATACGTTGCCATGCGAGATGGGATTGTTCCCAACAAAAGCTGATAATGCCCGGCCTGATTTTCGATCTGAACAACCAGGCCCACAATAATGCCGATCAGAAACGGGAACGCAACGGCCAGCACTTCCAGATAGGCACTGACTTTGGTTGCCAGTTCCCATCTGGATATATGATAGTAACCCGCAAAAATCGCCGCACATATAATCGGAATCATGCTGTGCATATAGAGCAAAATGCTATGTTTACACTTCTGATATTCTGCTTTCCAGCAGCGAACCACAGATACCATAGTTACCCCACCTCCTTTTTCTCAAACCATCTTGCAGTTAAAAATGACAGCGCCGCAAACCAGGCCAGCGAAATGACCAATACAAGTATAATCATCCAAAATGCCATTGCCGTACTCTGATCTGCAACCGGCTCACCATTAGGCAAAATACCTAACACGGAAATCATAAGATGCGGCACCCAGCTATACGGGCAGATCATCCACAAAGAGGTTGTAGCCGTGAAAATCCCTAAAACGCTTCCAAGTCCGGCATTAAGAATAACCGTGACAAAGATACCAACTTTTTTTGATAACCATAAGCACAGCGGAACTTCCCATAGGCTTGCAATGACAATACAAGCTGTTCCGGCCGCAGCCTTCCAAATTCCGATTGTCAGGGGAATTTCGTTGATAACTAATATTGCAAAACCGCCCAACAGATTTAGCGCCAGGAAAATGAAATTCCCCACACAGGAGTAAATACCGGCCACTCCAATTTTTGCTTTCCAGACTTTGTTCTGCGAAACAGGCAATGAAGCAACGGCACGATATTTTAGTTTGCCATTATCCCGCTGTTCAATCAAGGCACAGGTGAGCGTAAGGAATCCAGGATAAAGCAGGATATACCACCAATTATAAGAATTGAGCTGGAACCAAAGAGGGGCAAAAAAGTTCATAAGCGCAGTTACAAACGGGGCCAGAACGATCAGCGTTTTTGTGAAAGTTCTCTTATGCTTTAGGTTCTCTGCCTGAATATATGCCATCTCCATTTAATATCCCTCCTTACCATTTCTGCGAATAACATCCATAAAGAGTTGTTCCAAATCTTCACCGGCGCGAAGCTCTCCCTCATATCCAAGGACGCCGCCAGCAATAATACCCACATGATCTACAATCTGCTGGACTTCTGACAGAATATGGCTGGACAAAATAACTGTAATCCCTTTGCAGGGAAAAGAGCGAATTAACTCTCGAAGTTCCTCAATCCCTAAAGGGTCAAGGCCGTTAGTCGGTTCATCCAGAATCAAAAGCTGGGGACTGTTCAGCAATGCAATAGCAATACCAAGCCGCTGCTTCATACCAGAGAAAACTGCCCGGCCCGTTTCTTGCCGGTATTCGTGAGCTGGACAATTTGCAATACCTCGTTAATTCGTGCATCGTCCAGGCCGAGCAATGTAGTTCTGACTTTGAGATTTTCGTATGCAGTCAGATTTTCGTAAAGCGGGGGCATCTCAATCAAAGCACCGATATGCTCCAGATCATTCCGCTTCCACGGGTGGCCGTCAAACTCGATGCTTCCCGATGTGGGGCGCAAAATGCCGGTGAGCATTTTTAAGATCGTGGATTTGCCAGCCCCATTCGGCCCTAGCAGGCCATAAACCGAGTTGCGCCGGATGTTCAGTGACACATTGTTTACCGCCATTTGCCCCTTGAAATTTTTGCAGAGGTCAGTCGTTTTCAAAATCATATCCATATAATCAAGTCCTTTCTTTGATTTTACGGATAACATACCGGGCAATTTTGAAGATTTCATAAAGATTCCCGAAAACAGAATATGAACAATACACCGTAACCGTGGAGCATATCGCAACAAAGCACCAACCTACGCATTTAGGGCCTTAAAAAGCCCTATATTTCAAAGGGTTTTCCCGCATAGTCGGCGGGGTATGTGAGTGTTTTATCCTATCCCCGCCATAGTGCCGCTCTAAATGCGTAGAATTTACCAGCAGAAAATCGCCGGTTTCTCTGGCTCCATACTCCCAGATATGGTATCATGGAAAAAATCAATCTGACGGGGGTATCAGGATGGACGGACAAGAAAAACTGCTGGACTATGAAACAATCAAAGCCGCCGTTGCCGGTGAGAAGTGGGCCACAGAAAAGGTGCTGGCCCACTATGCGGACTACATCGACGAGGCTTTCCACGGTGGAGATCAGGCAGCCGGGCGGCAAAGTGAAAAAAGTCATTGACGAGGATATGCGGCAGCACATTTCCTTAAAGCTGCTGGAAGCGTTGCCGAGCTTCCCGCTGGAACAAGAATAACGATCAAGAGGGCTGCACCCTCTTACGCCGCTTTGCGGCTATCACCTGCACACACCTCGAAACAGATACACCCGCTGCGCGTCTGTACCTGTTTCGGGGGGCTAATAATGACTGTAACCTACGCCTTTCGGGGCTGATAACCGCCAGTTTCAAGGCTTCTCCCGCACGTTTGCAGAGGTGGGCGAATACTTTATCCTATCCCCGTCAATACTGGGTTCTAAATGCGTAGGAACAGGCAAAAAAAAAGACGCCGGACGCAAGCGTCCACATATCCCCGTCCATACCCGGCATGGCTGCGGTGATCTTGCCTATCGTCCTGCGTCGGTCTGCGTTATGGTACATACAGATCAAATTTTCTTCTTCCACGGTAAAGTGTATCATTCCTCATACCTCCAATTCATTTTTCTTGGTTCTGGCCGCCGCCTTTTTCGGGCTGGTGGCCTGTTTGCTGTCGGCAAGCTGCTTGCGGATAGATGGCCGGGGCTTGCGAATACTCACATCACGGCGCTCATCTTTGTTAATCATGGCATATACCCCGTAGCGGACATATGAAAACAATGTTGAATCGAATGTTTTCTAAATTCCAAACTTGCAGGAACCGTATTTGGCGGAGGTGCAGATGCTGTTGGCGCAATACAGGGCAATCCGGCATTAAAAAGAGGCTTATGGGATGGGAAAAAAGTTTAAGGGGATGTATATGCAGAAGTGCGGCTTGAGGGACGGATCACTGGTCACGGTAACTGCATTGCTGTATACAGAAAATGGGAAAAATAATACAGACAGCAGGAAGAAATGCACTTGGTGAATTTGCACCGGAGTTTGCACATTTTAACGATGATGTCCTTTTCGGTGAAAACTGGAATAACCAGGACATTGACGTAAAAACAAGAAGTATCATCACAGTGGTTGCGCTGATGGCTTCTGGAATTACAGATTCTTCTTTAAAATATCATCTTCAAAATGCAAAAAATCATGGTGTAACACAAAAAGAGATTGCTGCAGTGATCACACATGTCGCATTTTATGCAGGATGGCCAAAAGCATGGGCTGTTTTCAATCTTGCAAAGGAAGTGTGGGAGACAGGCGAAGGAGATTTGCCATACGAAGAGGAAGCGATGCGGGCGCATGCAAAAGAGATGGTATTTCCAATTGGTGAACCAAACGATGGCTTTGCACAGTATTTTTCTGGCAGAAGTTTTCTTGCACCAATCTCTACATCTCAGGTTGGAATTTTCAATGTGACATTTGAACCAGGATGCAGTAAACTGGATTATGTAGCATAAGAGTGTATAGCGTGTCTGTAGTCTGATTTTTTTGCCATAAATAAGTACAGGATACACAGAGAATAGAAAAAGAATGTGTATTCAGTTAAATAAGAAATAGATAGCTGGTATGAGAGAACAAGGAGTCTTTCATACCAGTTTTTTTGTGGAAAAGGGATAGGTTGCACAGGATCTGCCAGGAGATTTCAGTAGGTTTGGTGAATAGCTTTCTCCCAGAAGTGTGGTATAGTCTTGTGCTCGGAACAGGAAAACTACACAGAAGGGAGACACCGATATGACAGCACAGCCAGATATCATCTGGAATGAGCAATGCTTGGGGATACGGATAGGAGAACAGGTTTGCACCTATCTGAAAAAGCATGATGCGGAATACCAGAGACTGCAAAATAAAATACTGGAACTTACAGAGAGGTATCCAGTAATAGAAACATTTATGGAGTCGAATCAGGCAATCAGTCTAACGACAGAAGAGCATAAGGCAGTGCATCAATATTTCCGACTGGAAAGCGAAAAGGAAATGATAGAAGAACAGTACCATTTTTATATGGGACAGGCTCAAATGATCTCCTATGGAGCAATGCTTGGAAAAAATTAAAAAAGCAATATTGGGAAATGATGACGGTGACACAAAGAAACTGCTGGAGTTGCTGCTGGATACCTGGATTGATGAGGTTGAAGATCAGCTGAAAGAAAATACAGTGTACCAGGGAATGCTTGAAAAAATATCGAAATATGAAGAACAGGTTCAGACAATGGGATTATCAAAAGAAAAGCGAAAAACAATAGACAAATACGTTACTGAAGTTAGTGAGAGATGGATATTATATGCGGAATCTTTTATATCAGGCTGGCATGCAGAAAATTCTGGAACTATTAAATTTGTAAAAAAGGGACGGATAAAATGGGGAAGCACGAAAGGAACTTCCCCATTTGTCACTTCTATTCATCTTTGCCATCAATGAGAAATATGTATGAAACCTGAAAGATTTCAGCAATGGCTTTTAATTCAAGATCAGTGACATAACGCTTGTTTGTTTCGATTCTGGTGATTACATTTTTATCCATATCGTAACCAGCTAACTGGAGTTTATAGGCAAGATCACGCTGAGACATATTGTGGGTCTTGCGAAGTTCAATCAACCGCTGGCTAATCAGATTCTTCTCACCAGACTGTGTTCTTGGCTTTGGCATTTTAAATCTCTTCCTCTCTGGTAAAAGGATGGCTTGTCTCACTTTTTGCACCATCTGTATTGATTTTAACGATTGGACAAGGTAGAATCGGTTGTAAAAGTGAGACAAGAACAGAAGAGAAGGGAGAAATGTATGGAGCAGGTAAAAGATAGAACAGCTTGCATTTTTATATTTATGCAGCGAGCATGATAAAAGGTTATTGCTGAAAAAGAAAGAAAAAATGCTATTAGCTGATTTTGACAGGTTGACCTACTTGATTTACCATTTGGGTTTTAAAGAATATCATATAAAAAGTGTGGATGGAATTTGCCGGAGATTTCAAAAAAGAATGGGATTGTTTGAATGCACTTCGGGAAACAGGTGGGATGTGTTGGAAATAGAGGCAGTACAAAATCAGAAATCAGACTTCATGAAATATGGATTCAAGATTTTTGCAAAAAAAATGTGTCAACAGAAATCAGAAGATGGATTCAAGATCTAGATTATAAATGTAAAAAAAATATATTAGTAACTCATTTTTATGGTATTATTGTCAATAGAAATGAGTTTGTAAAGTAAATTTAACAAGTGAAATTGAAAAGGATGATCCCAGTAGATTTAATAGTTAATTTAGCAACAGCTAGTTGATATTTGAGCCTGATGAGGTTCCTTAGAAAATTTATATATAAGTTCAAGGACGCAGTATTTAAAAAAATCAGGAGTGGAATAATGAATCTTTTATCGAAACTTAGTTCTAGTGCAAAAAGCCAAAACAATAGAGCCTAGAGAAATTTTTATGACATTACCTTCATGCTGCACCAGGTTATGGATATCCTAGAGATGTTCAAAGCGAAGTATGGAAATGAGTGGATTTTTGATATAAGAAATGAGAAAATTGTAATTTTAAAAATGAATTGATAGAAGAAAATGGTAGTATGGGTTGATTAAAAAATATCAGAGCTGCTTAAAAAAGAAAAAGGATTAGCCATATATGTTGTGCCTGATAATTATTTGGTTAAACAGGTTATTGAAATGAGGCTAAGAGATTGGGAAGTATGCAACGGAAGATAAAGATGAGTTTAGCTATTCAAATTCAAAATGCAAAATACAGTTGACTTTTTTCAACTATAAATTTAAACAGTTTATTTAGGGATGAGAGAAGGTGGCGACATTTATAGAACGTATTAACTATGATGATGATAATGCGTGTATGGATTCGAATCGAGATAGTTTATGATAAAATGAATTTGAATCAGAATGCCTATAAGGAATAATTGCAATTTAGTTTTCGTTAAAAAACATCAGCAAAAAAACTATATGACATTGTTGAAATGAGAAGATTGTCGAAAAAAATGCTTGTGCCTTATTGGGAATGGCAGAGAAATAAGCAAGTTAACATTTGAAAGAATATTCCTACATGCAACAAGTGAAGATATCAAAAAATTTTGGGTTGCCGTTGATAGAAAATAATATTGTTAATTATTGGAAAAAAAGGAATTGAAGAAAAAATAAATCAGTTGTAGGGCTAGATGATGTTGGGAACATTCCAGTGATGACTCTGCCTTTTATTTGTATATGCGGTTAGATTAAATGATGGGAAATACTAAAATGACATGCATGGTTCAATAATATTCAGATTGAAACATTGTTGAAGCAGTTTATTATTGAAAACCTGATGAAAAAGAGAGAATGATGACGAGAAATGAACTAACATGTTTTAGCTTCAGACTTATAGTAGAATGGGGCTGAACGGAAATCTTAAAGATGTAAATAAAATTAATGAGGTGCTGCGTATTTGAACAAAACTTAGAACAGATGTTATAGCAAAGCTGATTGGTTAAGTTTGAATATGGAATAGATAAAGGACAAAATAAGAAATTTTAAACAGATGGAATTAGTGTTAAAAAAGAGTTTGAAGCACTGATTGACAAAGAAAAAATGATGGAATACAGTTATGCGTATTTATTTGCAAATATACATGGCTGTATTTTTTATTACGGGCAGGGCTCTTCGGGGTTCTGCCCTTTTTTCTTTTTCCAGACCAAAAGACCACCTGCTGGAAAAGAACAAAAAAACCTGAAAGGATGTGGTGACTTATTATTATAGGAATCGATCATGGATATTATGCCATCAAAACTCCCCATGTGTGTTTCCCGACTGGACTGACCGGATACGATTATGAGCCGTATACCATGCAAAATGTCCTGCAGTACAATGGGAAATTTTATGTGTGTGGAACTGGGCGGCAGACGCTGGTGAGAAGCAAGACTTCCAATGACAATTATTATCTTTTGACAATGGCAGCCATTGCCCAGGAAATCCGCTATCGCCGGGGGAGAGCGGAAAAAACAGATGTAGTTCTGGCAGCCGGTCTTCCACTGGCAAGTTTTGGCAGGGAGAAAAAAGGCTTCCGGGAATATCTGTTTCGGAAAGAGCAGCCTCTGCGTTTCCGGTACGAGGATGAGAGCTATGAGATCCGGATTCAGGATGTAAAACTGTTCCCACAGGGATACTCAGCCCTGGCTCTCCACCCGGAATGTGTTCGGGACGAGCCTTCTGTTCTTCTCGCAGATATCGGTGGCTGGACCGTAGACCTGATGCGGCTGGACAACAGTGTTCCAAATGCCGCTACCTGCCGCAGCCTGGAACTTGGTGTGATCCGGGTGTGGATGAGATCACCGAGCAGGTACGCAGAAATACCGGACTGTCTGTAACGGATATTCAGATCGAACGTGTTCTGAACGGCCAGAGCTGCAGCATGGACCCGGCCGCAAAAGAAATCATTGTCCGGCAGGGAAGGCTCTACACGGAGAAAATACTGTCTGCAATTATGGAAGCCGGGTTCGATCTGAAGGCAATTCCGTCCGTGATCATGGGCGGCGGAGCCAGCATTCTGAAACGGCACGTGACACCGCAGGACGGGCTGTGTCGGCAGATTTACCTGACAGACGTACACGCCAATGCTTCCGGCTATGAGCGGATTGTGGGGGCAGATGTGCGCGAAGTAAAGAGACCCGTTTTCTCGTTCCGCCTGAACCTTGATAACCCAGATCACAAAAAAGGCATGGGAGATCCTGCAAAGTGTTCCAGATGGACAGAAGAGCAGCTATCTGGTTCAGGTGATCTTAAAAAGATCAGGAAAAACAACCAGCTGGAGAAAAGCATCCGGCAGGCAATCCGGGAAGAACTGGCAGGTGTTTCCATTTCTGGCTCCGGGGAGAGTGTTTCAAAAAAGGAAGAAATCCCGTCCCAGATGCTGGATTTTCTCTCCGGGCTTGAGGATGCATTCTGAAAAAGTCAAGTCTTTCCTGGTGATAAAATAGCCAAATTTCAAGCAGTCAAATTAGTATAAATCACGGATTTTTGAAAGGGGTGATGCCTATTGAATGTTATTGGATCTGCATCCTTTGGGAGCTTTTTGAGAGCCTCATATTCGTTGGGTATTGTGAATAGCTTTCTGTCACGTTTTAGGGTATGTTGTATGTAGAAAAAAAGAAAGGAGAACGAACACAATGGAGATGAAAAACATATGCGGAAAAATCCCGGTAGAGCTGCATGAAAAGCTAAAACTGGAAGTCGAAGAGTTAGGAATCAGCATACCAAAATACCTTGAAATGGTAATCGAAGAACACATGACAAGAAAAGGAGAAAAGGCGAACATGGCAGATTTAAGAACAGTAGCAGTACAGGTAACCGAGGATTTATTTTCCAGACTGAAAGCAGTCCTCGCCAGGAATGGCATGAAACAGAAAGACTTCTTAATCGGGCTTATCGAAGATGCAATCGAAAAAGAAGAAGCCAAATGGAAAGCAGAGTCAGAGGAAGCCGAAGAAACAGAAATGGAAGATCCTGAGACTGCAAAATCAGAACCGGATGAAGAGTCAGTAGAACCTGAAGCAGAAGAGCCTGAGACAGAAGCACTGGAAGCTGAAACAGACGGAGAAATGACAGAACCGGACGAAGCTGAAGCAGATGAAGAGCCGACAGAGCCAGAAAACGAAGAGCCAGCGGAAGCAGAGCCAACAGAACTGGAAACCGAAGAAGCAGAAGAATCTGAGCCAGAGGAAGCGGAATCAGAAGAATAGACATCACAAAACAGAAACCAAGAGACGGAAACGGTGCAGAGAAATCTGCACTGTTTTTTCGCAGCGAAGGGAGGCTGATAGCCGGAACAATTCGATTTTTTGACCTGTTCAGTGGAATCGGAGGATTCCGAGAAGGGCTGCATCAGGGCAGGGGGCTTCACCTGTGTCGGACACTGTGAAGCAGATGCATATGCAGACCACAACTACCGGGTGCTGTTTGATACGGAAGGAGAGTGGTTCTGCAATGACGCAAGAAATATTGAAACAGAACGAATGCCGGACTTTGATCTTTTATGTGCGGGATTTCCTTGCCAGGCATTCTCAATCGCTGGACGAAGGGAAGGATTTGCCGATGCAAGAGGAACCCCTTTTCTTTGAAGTTGCCAGACTGGTTGCAGACAAACGACCTGCGTATTTTCTCCTTGAAAACGTACCCGGTCTGCTTTCGCATGACAAAGGGCGGACGTTTCACACCATCCTCAGTACGCTATCTGAACTGGGGTATCATGTCGAATGGAAAGTGCTTAACAGCAAGGATTTCGGAGTCCCCCAGTCAAGGAAGCGGGTGTATATTGTCGGATATCTTGATGGAAGATGTGCCGGAAAAATATTACCTTTCCCAAAAAGCAAATGGAACAGCTCTTATACAAGTCCATGCTGGCAAACAGGGAGAAAGAGTCTACGCAGAAGAAGGACTGAGCTGCACGCTGACCAGCGGGGCTGGTGGTATGGGCGGCAAGACCGGATTATACGAAGTCGGTATCCCAATCAAGGAAAACACCCGAAAAGGATACAAGATGGCCTACGAGGGGGACAGCATCGATCTCGGATATCCGGGAATCAACAGTCGCAGGGGGAGAGTCGGGCATGAGATCGCCCATACCCTGACGACCGGAAACCAGCAGGGAACACTGCATTTTGTAGATATCTCCCCTCCGCCGCTGGTGACAGACGTTGCAAGATGTCTGAATACCAGACAGGATTCCAGCATCCATAACCACAGGGGCGAAAGTTCCGGGGTGCTGGTGGAAGAACCGCCAAGGGCAGTGCTGACACCGGCCAAGGAAAAAGTCCGCCAGAATGGAAGAAGGATGAAAGAACCGGAAGAGCCAATGTTCACCATTACGGCAACTGACCGTCATGGAGTGATTTACCACGGCAGAATCCGCAGGCTGACGCCAAGGGAGTGTCTGCGGCTGCAGGGATATCGGGATGGTCAGATTTCCAAGATGGAAAAAAGAAACATCGGATAACCAGCTTTACAAGCAGGCCGGTAATGGTGTCACTGTCAATGTCATTGAAGCAATAGGCAGAAATTTGAAAGCAGTAGATGAAGAGATCCAAAGCGGCTCACCTGTTCCAGAAGCGAAGGGTGGGTGAAGCAGATCGACCTAAAAGACCAGTATTTTGGTACAGAGATTGAGATGACAGGTATCAGCCGCTATGATGCGGCTGTTGCGATTGGAAGAATGTTCGGAACAGAGCCATATCATATCCGTTCTTACGATTCCTGGTGTGTAAAAGATTCAGATGGAAAACGTGGAAATTTTCAAGAGACAGCAGTATCGACTGTGAAAGGCTGGCAAATGGTACTGTAATAGATGCCGATGGAGATTATTCGACAGAAATGGTATCCCCCGAAATTGGAATATTCGGAAATGGGGGAAACCCAGGAAGTGGTGCGGTGTGTCAAAAACGCAGGTGCTTTTGTCAATTCATCCTGTGGCATGCATGTCCATGTGGACGCATCCAATCATACACCAAGGAGTCTGAAAAATGCACTGACGATCATGTACTGCAAAGAGGATATTCTGTTCAAAGCCTTAAATGTACAGACGAGAAGGGAAGATGAGTATTGCCAGAAAGTCCGTCCTATGGTATTGGAGAAGATCCGCCGGATGCCAAACAGCACCATCACGATGGAAAAATTCAAAAGGGCATGGTATGAGGGAAATGACGGAAGTCCGAGCATTACAACTGGACAAGGTATTATGCCTTAAACCTACATGCTGTTTTTTCCAAGGAACACTGGAATGGCGTTGTTTTGAAAGCACCCTCCATGCAGGAAAAGTCCGGTCGAATATCACACTGGCACTTGCCATATCCGCACAGGCGATCAACCAATCTTGTACCCATGCAAAAAAGACGGAGATCGGGGATAACCCGGCATTTACGTTCCGCACCTTCTGCTCCGCCTCGGATTGATCGGGGACGAATACAAAAAATGTACGGAAGCATCTACTTGCCAATCTGGACGGGGATAAGGCATGGCGGTAT